>Ga0315296_10001235_pt1 | contig 22368 bp, 25 predicted proteins | sample YL17G14_18_MG_FD_203921 | JGI IMG/M metagenome (GOLD analysis project Ga0315296, IMG submission 203921) | Sediment microbial communities from Yellowstone Lake, YNP, Wyoming, USA - YL17G14_18 | ecosystem: Environmental > Aquatic > Freshwater > Lake > Sediment | place: USA: Wyoming | collected...
TCCAGACTCAAGAAGGTCTTTCATTGTAACAATACCCACTAGCTTTCCGTTCTTAACAACCGGAAGACCAGCAAAACGCGTTTCTGTCATCAAACGCCAGATATTGTCAATTTCATCTTCTGGCGAGCAGGTCACAACGTCTTTGGTCATGATTTCAGAAACATCTTTCAAGAATCGCTCAGGATTCGTCTTGATTAGTGTCCCGATGAAACTATCTAGCCCTACGACTCCCTTGTAGGTCTTGTCCTGAGCTGAGGCTACAACGGGTGCATACCATACATCAACTTTGAGCATGGCTCTAAAGGTTGAAGTCGCCTCATCCTCAACTGTCGCAATGTGTTTTGCAGGCGTCATTATCCCTTTTACCTTGATCGGGGAGATGGACGACGAAATCGTCATTACATCGCGACGTGAAACTTTCCCCAAAAGAACCTTGTTCACATCTGTTACTGGAAGAATCCTAAGGTCAAGATCACGAATTAAGGCCCGCGCCTTTGTAGCAAGGTCATCTTCATAAATCGACGGATGCTTTTGATCCATAATTTCTTTGACACGCAAACGAGCCCCCCTCACTCCTCAGCTTCCAATTCCACCCTGCAATCCTCACAGAAAAATTGTCCGTCAATTTCCTTCAAATCGTCAGACCAGACTCCACAATGGTCACAATAACCGGCGAGCGGCGCCGACTCCTTCTCGGCCTCCTCAGCCATGTTCTCGCCTTCAATCCTTGCTTTCTCCTGCATCGTTTCCAGCAGCTCAGGCATGACACCTAAAACATCTTTGCTTGACACTATACCGACAAGCTTCTCTTTGTAAATGACAGCCAAACGCCTAATATCCAACCTGCTCATCCTTCGCGCTGCCTCACTAATTGTGACGTCTGGCTCAATCGTCATCAACGGAGCAGTCATCACATCCTTAGCCTTCATCGTGTCTGGCTTTGCATTCTTCGCCAAAACTCTCACGACAAGATCCCTTTCAGTGACAATCCCTATTGGCTTTCCATCCTTAGTCGCCACTATTATGCAGCCGCAGCCGTGCTTGGCCATCAGGTCAGCAACCTTGTTTGCAGCAGCATTCTCCTGAACAGTAACAGCTGGGCTACTCATAACGTCCTTGACCAACATTTTGGATCTTAACCCAATTTCCGCCATGGTTCTCGCCACGTAGATAACGTTTGCCAGTATCAATATTTGGCTTCACTCAACTCAAGAGAAAACCACTGATTTAAAACTTGCCTTATTCTCGTTGAACAGAAATAATGTCAGACTTGCCCAAGTTCAACTTTAGCCTAGATTCTAATACAATCAATGGATGTGGGATGCCAAATGCTGAAGACCAATGAAGACAAATTAGCGAAGATCTCCTTTGTCGGTGAAGTAGTCAGTTTAAGACCCTGAGATGTCTACAGAATATCGGTTGAAGGCAACCCAATGGTCTTGCCGGGCGCGGGGAGATTGACAAGAGAGCGAACATTGCGTCAATTCTGAGCTTGCGAAAGGACATCTAACATTTTCAACCCTTTATAAGAACAGATATATAAAGAAGCAAAACAAAATGCTTGCTTGAAGGAAAGTTTAGGAGCAAGAAAAAGTTGCCATTTAAACGAAAAAGCCGAGGAAGATCAAAAGGTGGCAAAGGAAGCAGCGGCACAGTTCAATGTGCAAGTTGCGGGTCAATGGTGCCTCGTGACAAAGCCAAGAAAGTCACCAAGAGATATTCAATCGTTGATTATCAGCTCGCGAAGGAGCTTCGACAGAAGGGCGCATACATTGCCACGCCCGCCACAACCAAGTATTATTGCGTGTCTTGCGCAGTGCACCGTGGCGTCGTGAAAGTCAGGGCTGAGAACGAAAGACGAATGCGCACTCGCCCAAGAAGATTCTAAGCTTCAGCTAACTACTTTTTTCTTTGTCTTAACGTAAACGTAGATACTTCTCTGCAGGACGGTCAGGTTAGTCAGCACCGCAAGCAATATTACGGCTACGTTCATCACAGTCACAGGTTGCCAAAACACCCCCACCAAACTCGCGCCAGCAATGATCAATATACGTTCTGCCCTTTCCGCAAGACCAATCGACTCCATCTTTATACCAGCTGCTTCAGCTCTTGCACGACTGTAGCTCACAAGCAGCGAACCTATTATTGCCGCTAAGCCCCAATGGAAATCGCACAATCCGCCAAACATTATGCCCACGTACACAACAGCATCGGCATACCTGTCCAGCAGAGAATCCAAGAAACCGCCAAACACCGTTCCTTCTCCATAGATCCTAGCGACCGCACCATCCAGAGCATCACAGAAGCCGGACAACAAGAGCAATGCAGTTGCGAGCAACAGAAGAAGAGTATTCATCTGCCATTTCACATAAACAAAGGCCGAAAAAAAAGCAAAGACAACCCCGACAATAGTTATCACGTTAGGCGTCAGTCTGACTTCATGCGCGATCTTCGCCTCAGCTGCAAGCATGCCCTGAATTTTCTGCTTCAGCTTTGTCAGCATTGAAAAAGGCTTCTCCAGCAATTTTTATTTAAGCGTGCATATGCTATGTTTCAAGTTAAAAGGTGTTTGGCATGATTAACATCACAACAATCAAACTCGACGGAAAAAACTGCCTGGGCTTACGCACTGATTTACCTGAAAGCCCACCGTTGCTCCTCATAATCGGAGAAAAAGGTTTCGTAATGTGTGGCTTCCTAAACATAGAAAGCGCTGAAAAACTAAGCGTAGCTGCCGCGGTCGTGAGCGGGGTAAAGACTTTCGAAGATGTTCTCAATGGACAAGTAAAAGCAGTGACATCAAAGGCCAAAAACCTTGGCGTTGAAGTCGGAATGATAGGAGCTGACGCCCTCAAACATATGTCATGAGAACCCATCTCCGACCCAGCTTCAGATTGAACAGAGCCTGAATGAAATGAGCCACACCTATTCTAACGAAGAGCTTCTAGACAATGTCGCCGCAGAAGTTGTAGTCTGCACCAAATGCAATCTTTGGGCAGGCCGGAAGAAAGCTGTCCCAGGAGTTGGCAATCCTGAAAGCAAAGCTTTATTCGTCGGCGAAGCTCCTGGACGGTCAGAAGACATCGAAGGCGAGCCTTTTGTCGGAGCAGCTGGCAAGTTCCTAGACGAGCTATTATCTGGAATTGGACTTTCAAGAAAAGATGTTTTCATCACTAATGTCGTGAAGTGCAGGCCTCCTGAGAACCGTGATCCATTGCCTGATGAAGTTGAAACCTGCACACCTTACCTTAACAGGCAGATAGGTATCATTCAACCAAGATTCATCGTCACTCTTGGCAACCACTCAACAGCATACATTCTTCAAAAAGCAAAGCTGCCCTTCCGTAGCATAACACAAGCGCGTGGCAAGGTCTATGAAACATCGCTTCTCGGAATGGAAATTGCAATTTTCCCAACATTCCATCCAGCAGCAGCACTCTACAGCATACAATACAGGGATCAATTAGTGAAAGACTTTCAACAAATAAGAAATGAGCTCATAAAAAGAGAACTTGCTAGCACTTAATCATCCCAGCGCGTCTCATGCGCTTACAGGTGGAGGGGGACGAACTGATCGGCCAAGTTTTCTGCGAAGTGCAATCCGATACAATTTTCTCAAAGACTTCACTAGACGCTCAACACTCGGCAAGCTGGAGTATATCAACGGAATGCCATCATATTCTGCCAACCTAACCGAGTACTCGTCGGGCTGGGTTCCATGGAAAATTACAACGCGTGGTTTCAGACTGCTGACTCGCACAACAAGCATTGGAGAAATGCCGTTTTCTATATTAGTGAAGATCAATGCCCGTTCAGTGGTAGCGCCAAAAAGCTGAGAAAACTCCAATCCTGAAAGGGTTTCAACAGCTCTTTGACTGTCTACTACAGTGTAACCATTAATCTCTCGAACAAACCTGTCTGTGCATGCGACAACTTTGCCGTCTATCGCTTTGCACAGGTATTCTACGCGCACAGGCAAAGGAAATTCACGGAGGTCCACTATGGCGTTGCTCGGGGAACTTGTGAGTTTGGCGAATTCGTGGGTGAAGCGGCTGCCGTGTTCTTCGTCAATTTTCAGCAAGGCCCATACAAATCTTCTTACAAATTTTGCTCCAGGGCTCGGTCGTCTTCCGCTTTCGTAGTCGCTGATGACTGATGACGAAACGACCATCTTGTCCGACAGTGTCATTTGCGAGATGGCGAAAAGCTCCCGCCACTTGCGCATGGTAGCCCCTGGCTTGCTTGACAGAATTATCTCTCCCGCGATTCTTCTTGCCAGAACAGACTCGCGTGCGCTTGGAGAGGCAGACATGTTATCGCTACCTTGCTAAACTGTCAAGCCCCCTTAGAACAGTATGCACTATAAAAACCTTAACGCATTACGAAATAGAATCATTCTAGACGAGAAAGAGAAGGAAAATCCCCACGACAACCATTATCGAACCGAAAACGTTGTGTGCAGTGACCTTTTCACGCAGCAACAGAATTCCTGCCAGCGTTGAAAAGAGAGGCGTCGTTGAAGATATTGGAACGGCTCGTGCTTGCGAAGTCACGGTGAAGCTGTAAGACAAGAAGAACCACCCCACCCCCAATGCTGCAATCCCGCCGGCAATCAATGCAACCACGGTTCTCTTCCGTACCTTCAGAAAGCCTAACTTCTTGTCAATGATGGGTGAAGATGCTAGAAGCACAGCTGCGACAGTGATTACTCTGATCGTGTTAATGATTAACGCGTGATCAATGTCTGGCGATTCCTTCACCGCTACATCCATCATTGTAATGCTGACAGACCAAACTGCGGCAGTTGCAAGAGCGATGACCATGCCCACGATCAAAGCCTTTCTGGTGTCAGTAGTATTTGCTTGCGAATCTTGACCAAGAAATAGTATCCCGAGAACTATCACGACAGCACCAAGAACGGCAGCCAAAGTTATCCGTTCTCCTACTAGAAAAACTGCCCATAAGACACTGAACAACGGATAAATGCATGTCAGCGGAACAGTCCGCGCAACACCTATCCACTTCAGACTCATGAAGTATAACGTGTCACCCAGACCCAAACCAATTATGCCACTAGCACTTGCAAGAAGAACCAGTTCCAGAGGTAATGTAGTTAAAACGGTAAGTTTGCCCAGAAATACCAAAAGCAACAGCAAAATAGAACCTGTCAGCGTGAGACGAATTATATTTGCTGAAATCGGACTCGCCTCTTCTAGCGCTTTCCTGTAAAACAGAGCTGACACTGTCCAACTAATGGCAGCGCCCAATGCAGCAAGTTCACCGATCATTGTCTCGGCCATCAGAAAGAATTTTGTTTGAAGTTATTAAATATTCTAGAACAAGTTAGGATCGGATGGTGTTCAATGAATGCACATTGACGTTAACTGGAATTCTGAAATCCGTGAAAGACTCCTACAACTCGCCATATGCGTCGGCTTAATCGACGAAGTCTCCATTCAAAAAGAAAATGAACAGCTCAGGCAACTTAAGACAACCCTCTATGAAGAAGTAAGAAGAAAATATGCCGTTGGGACCTTGAAAGATGATCTAACCGTGAAAGCCTATAGAAGCTTGTATTGGAAATTGGACATCGACCCAACGAAGACAAGACCTGCCGGAGAAGCTTTACTTCGAAGGGTCCTGCATGGTGAACAGCTTCCAAACGTATCCACGGTTGTCGATGCTTACAATCTTGCTTCTATGAAGACAATAGTTCCAATGAGCGGATTCGACCGTGACCTCTTAACTCCGCCATTTCAAGTTCGTTTTGCCAGAGATGGCGAAACCTTCATGGGAATCGGTATGGAAACGCCGATGCTCTTGACGCAAAAAATGCTTGTGCTAACAGATGAAAAACAAGTCTTATGCGTCTATCCATATCGTGACTGTAGTCATACAAAGATTACGATGACGACAAAGAATGTCGCGATAGTTGGATACGGTGCTCCGGGAATGGTATCGGACTAACTTAAAGAAGCTGTGGAAACTGCGCTTTCATTCATCAAACAGGTTTCGGGGGGAGAAATGACAACAACAGAAGTATTTCGAAGCTGAGTCGTCTAGGGAGGGTATTTCTCATGACAGATTGCTACTAGCATAATAGAGGAACGGCAAAGCAAGCAGAATCGTGTTGCGCCCTTTCGTTGTTAACGAGTAGCCTACTCTGAGAGGGGGTCCTTCATCTACTGATCTGCTTATGAATTCGTATTTGTTGAGGATTTTGAGTTTGTCAGACAACGTTCGGGAGTTTACTCTGAGAATTTTCTTCAACTCGCCAAATCCGGTTTTTTCCCTCAGGAACAATATGTAGAGGATTTGAAGGTTCCATTTCTGAGACAGAAGTTCAAAACTCGCTTCAAGCCCTTGTATAGTTGCCTTCAGTTCTTCCAATTCTAGCTTTTGCGTTCCGAATATCTGTTTTAGCGTCTGTTCTATGCCTTCAAGGTTGCTTTTCATTCGAGATTCAACGAGTTTGCGAAGCTCATTACTCAACACTGTTTGATGCTTCATTTTCAGCACCAGTTTGCTTGCGTCATATATTGTTGAGTTTAACTCTTAAATCTAGTGTAGAAAACACACCAGAGCTATGCAAAAGAGTTTTTAGCTCTACACACAAAGAGAGACGGGTGTCTGACTTGTCTTTCCGAGCCAAGATGGAACAGGTTGCCAAAGAAAAGGGTTCCAATATTGTTCTAGCTTTTGACTTTCCCTTCGAAAAACCAGAAAATCGGAAAGCCCTTTTCAATAGAGCAGAACGTGTCTTAGAGGCAGTTCATCCCTACATGTGCGCTGTGAAATTCAACCATCACCTGGTACTTCCCTTAGGCACGTTTGACGGAGTTGAAAAACTCTTGAAGACAGCTCATGAAAAAGGACTGATGACAATAATGGACTGCAAAGCAAACGACATTGGCGCCACAAACACAGTCATCGCAGAATACTACTATGCTGCAGGCTTTGACGCATTGATAGCGAATCCCTTCATAGGATGGGAAGAAGGGCTAAAGCCAATCTTTGACGTTGCACGTCGACGCGATCGTGGCGTGATTCTACTTGTCTACATGAGCCACAAAGGAGCAGTTGAAGGCTACGGACAAACAATCATCGACGCTGAAAGTGGTATGAAAACATTGCAGTATCTTTCTTTCGCAAAAAAGGCTCTAAAGTATGGTGCAGATGGTGCCGTTGTGGGCGCAACCTACCCTGAAAGAATAAGAGAAGTACATGAAATACTAGGGGGAAAGGTTCCAATATACTCGCCTGGAATAGGTGCGCAGGGCGCAACTGTTGAGTCCGCCGTGAAGGCAGGGTCTCGATACTTGATCGTAGGGAGAGAGATAACACTCGCAGACAAGCCTGCTGAATCAGCAAAGAAGATCCGAGACTTGGCCAACTCTGTGGTATGAATCTAAGAGGAACCCCATCTTAACCTGTCTGCTTCTGCGCCAATATTGTGTATCCGTTGACCCAATTCCTATGATAGTAACTCGTAAACTTGTTTTTTTCGAAAGTGATCACGCGTAAGCCTTTCAAGAGAATATCAAGCTCCTTACGAGTGAAGTGATGACCGAAATGGAGAACCTTGCCTGTTTCATCTCTAACCGTGATTGTTCCTAGTTCCCCTGTGACGCCGACATCATCTCTATATCTCTTCTTGTAAACACGGTTTTCCCAAGTGCGACCAAATTCTTCGATGAATACGTAGCCTGATTGTTTGAGGACCCTGTTAACTTCGTCCATTATTCTTAGTCTCTCAGCTTTCGAAACGAGAGTCAGAACACCAAGCATCGTCACCGCATCAAAACAAGAGTCCGGAAAGCATAGGTTTTGAGCATCGTTGACAACAAAGTCTATTCCTTGACGGATTCTTTGCTCTTTTGTCTCTTCCAGAGCTAGTTCAACTTGTACTCTATCTAGGTCGACACCGATAACGTCAAGGTTGTTTTCATGCAGGAAGAAACAGGCTCTTCCGTAGCCGCAACCAATGTCCAGAATATTTCTTGCTGATTTGTTTTTGATGAATTTGATAAGCCTCGTCGGCAAAGGAATAGTGTATGGCTTCCTTTCACCGCAAGACTTCATCTTCCACGTCTTTCCCAAAGCTCTTTTTTCAGCAAGTCTCTGACAGAGGACCTTATTGCTGAACTTCTGCTCGGGTACATGTTAGCTCTTACTAGCTCGTCTAATCCTTCCAGATAAGCTTCTGGCAGTAATACTGTTACGAGTTTCAAAATTCTTTCCCTCAGACATGTTATGCATATAACATGCAGCAAATATAAGATTTCACGCTGTTAAACGCCGTTTTTCAAGCTCTGCAGTTCTTTCATTGTCTGCTGAAAAGTCTTGGCGACATCATCAACATGAAGAGTGCGACGGCGAATACCTTCCTGGACCAATCCAGCCGCAACCAATGCAGAACCTACAGCTCCGCTTACAAATGGTTCGGGGAGCGCTATCAATGTTAAACCAACTTTTATGAGGCTCGAGTGCTTTCCTTCGCGCCATAGCTTCTTCGTTCCTTCAACAGTGCCGATTGTTCCCTTAAGGGTTGTCGCCACGTCAACGTAGCTTTCGTGCCATTCATTCAGGGCAGTAGCGAACGTCTTTGCTTCGTCTTTTTTCATTGACTGAGCACTCAGCAATTACCCAATATGCGAGGCTAAGCAAAAAAGACTTTGCGGGAAAACTGAACCGAAAACTGCTTTTGAACCAAAAAGCATGCGAAACTTTTGAGGAATAGTTTGAAATTCCATGCATCTGCACAGACATACTTGTTCTTGATAGTAGCAATGTTGGAAATCACGATTAGCTATCGCGTATGAGACAGCGCTGAAGTGTAGGCCTACAGTATGGACTACTCAACATGGTTTTTGAGTGAAAAACAGTCAAAAATGACCTACCCCCTCCCTCCTAGGTTTTCAGCACACACAATACTGCGATATGATCGTGTGAGGGTCTTCTGTTGTGACTGCATACAGATTTTTGCGGGTGGGGATGTTGTTAACACAGAGTTCTGTGTAGCGTGTAGTTTTGCGCTTTCCTGCAGCCAGAAATGTGCTACCTCCTCCTTCTAGGTGTTTAAAAAGCGCGCACCGAAATGGGTAAAGTTTTAAGACTGCGGGGTTGTTTTCTGCATTTGGATTGGACGTATGATAGAAGTATGGACCGATGGTTTGTGCGAACCAATCAATCCTGGCGGTACATGTTGCATAGGGTACGTGATAAAGAGAGACGGCAGGACGATTGACAAGGGTTCTGAACTCATAGGCAGAGGCAAGGACATGACTAATAACGTGGCCGAGTACTCTGCGCTGATTCGTGCTCTGGAAAAGATTAGAAGACTAGGTTTGGAACAAGAGAAGATAGTGGCAAGGTCTGATTCAAGTCTTCTTGTCAGTCAGATGAAGGGAGAATGGAAAGTGAAAAAGCCGCGAATAAGGCCATTGTACGAGAAACCCAAAGAACTGGCGCATGGTATCGGCATTACTTTTGAATGGATTCCTCGAGAAGAGAACCGAGAGGCTGACAAACTCTCACGCCTAGCGTGCAAACCTGCGACTTAACGCATATCTCGTGTCTCATTGTGGATCTTCGTCTGAGTGCGCGCGTTTCTTCACTTTTTGATTTCGTTCTCTATGATTTCAGACACAAACTCGGCTATTGCTGGAGCTGTTGTCAAACCTGGAGATTCTATGCCTATGAGGTTGATTAGTCCGAAAAGGTCTCTGTCGGCTTCATGTTTGATGACGAAGTCTTTGAATCCATCTTTTGGTCCTTGAAGTTTCGGTCTTATTCCAGATGAATCTTGGCGAATTTGATGGTCTATGATTTTTGGCACAAATCTTGTCACGTCTTCTCTAAATTCTTTCTCGTCAGATTGAACGGCATAGTCGATTTTGTCAACGTAGTAAGCGTTTGGGCCTAGTCTGATTGATCCTGTAAGGTCAGGAGTTAAATGGATGCCTAAACCTGGACCTTTCGGAACGGGGTAAACAAGCATTTCTACAAGAGGTTTTCCAGACACTCTGAAGTAGTCTCCTTTGCATGGATAAAGCCTGTAACCGATTTTGTCTAGGTCCAACCCTGTCATCGCTGCGACTTTGTCAGAGTAGAGTCCGGCACAGTTTATCACAGTCTTGACATTGATGTGAAACTTTTCGCCGGCGCTTACCCCGCCTACTTCATAGCCATTATCGATCTTCTTCAAGCTTGTAACTTCTGTCTCTGTGGCTAACGTAGCGTTGTTTTTGCGAGTCTGCGCGTAGAAGTGGTTCATCAACTCGTCTGGTTCAAGGATTCCAGTTGTGGGTGTAAGTAGGGCTTTCTCAACTTCGACGTTCGGTTCCAGTTTTTTAACGTCTTCTCCGTTCAGAAACTTTAGGTCTTGTACGTCGTTGTCTGTTCCTTGTTGCATTAGTTTGTCCAACTCATCAACTTCTTCCTCGCCAACTGCTACCGTCAGCTTGCCTAGTTTTTTGAAGGGAATCCTGTACTTCTCGCACAGTTCGTAGAGCATTGTGTTTCCTTTGACGCACAGTTTGGCTTTCAACGAATTTTTGGGGTAATGGATACCTGAATGGATGACGGCGCTGTTATGGCCGCTTGTTTCTTGGCCGTAACGTGCGTTCTTCTCGAAAATGTAAACGCCATCGTTGTTCTCAGAAACTTTGGCGGCAACGGCAAGGCCTACAACGCCCGCGCCTATGATCACAATGTTCGCAGATTCCGTGAGCATCACCTAACCGAGTCAGCTAGCAACCATGAATACTATTATTGATTCGGTTAAAAGATCTTCTTTTGCATGTCTGCTTCAAAGCGCTTGTCGAAATTGGTTGCTCGACAGGCGTAAATGTTACGTTTCGTTGATATTCAATTGCGAGAGGATACAGAATTGAGCAGATGGGAGTACGTGTTGGTCGGGTCAGCGTTGTTGATGGTGGCAGGACTGTTTTTGATGTTAGATGGGCATGTTCTGGGAGAGAGAACTGCTGGAGTGGCGAGTGTCCTTGGGCTTGTGGGCATAATTCTAATGCTTACGTCAGGCATTCGAGTTGCTATGCAGAAAGACCGTGGATCTGCTATGAGCGTTTGACCTTAAGTCAGCTTTTCTTGTGCATTTCTAAATGGAAAATTCTTCTTGAAGCTTTTCCGCGGCTTTCTAGAGTGTATCTTTCTCGCTTCTTGCTTTGCATCTTCCAGGAGCTTTTTGATTTGTTTCTGTTCTGAACTCATTCGAAAACCTCGGATCGCTGTGTATGTGGAGACTATTCAATAGTTTAATATTGCCTATTTCTGTTTGGTAATCGGAATTGCTGGTGGAAGAGTGTGCGCGAGCACTGAATGCAATAGAATAAACTTTTAACACTTCTGCCCTACGTTATTCACAGAAAGAGGAGCTGTACCGAAGTTGATCGTCGATTCTGTCCTTGCAAACGCGAAAGCTTACATGAAAGAATCAATCGTGGACTGCAGCATCGCCATCAATGAAGGCAAGGTTTTCAAAGTAGGCAAGGCGACAAACATGCCTAAAGCTGACACGAGAATCGACTTGAAGAATCACGTTGTCCTTCCAGGCTTGATTGATGTTCATGTTCATCTCAGGGATGAAGGTAAGTCTTACAAAGAGGATTTCTATACGGGGACAGCTGCCGCTGCTGCTGGTGGGTTTGCCACTGTTCTTGACATGCCTAATAACGAGCCTGTGACAATGAGTGCTGGGACGGTGCGGAATCGCATTGATATTGCTGAAAGGAAGATCCTTGTGAATGTTGGTTTTCGCTCGGAATTTCCAAGTAACCTTGGCGAAATAGAGGGAATTGTGAACGCGGGCGCAGTGGGTTTCAAGCTGTTCATGGCTGAACAGGTCGGTGGCCTGGATCTGAGCAATGATGGAGCTTTGCTTGAGGCTTTCAAGGCTGTCAGCAAGTTTGGGGTTTCTGTTGCTGTTCACGCGGAAGACAGGGAGATGTTGAAGAGAGCTGAAGAAACGCTCAAAAAGAGCAGGCATAATGATGTTGCGGCTTTTGTCAAGGCTCATTCTCCAGATGTTGAATTGAAGGCTGTAAAACGTGTGTTGGGCCTAGCGAGAGAGTCTGGTGTTCATGTGCATTTCTGTCATGTCAGCACGCAAGAAGGGCTAGAGGCTATAGTCGAAGCAAAGAAGTTGGGAACGATGGTCTCTTGCGAAGCAACCCCGCATAATCTGCTTCTGTCTATTGATGATTTGAAGCGGATAGGGATGTTGTGTGTGACTATGCCGCCTGTTCGTGGAGAAGGGCATGTTGAAGCATTATGGAAGTGCGTAAGAGAAGGTTGGATCGACATGTTGGGGTCGGATCATGCACCGCATGCATTTAGGGAGAAGGAAGCTGAATCTGTCTGGGATGTTAAGGTTGGAATACCTGGATTGGAGACGACCCTGTCGTTATTATTGACAGAGGTAAACCGAGGACGGTTGTCTGTCGGGGACGTTGTTAGGCTTATGGCGGAGAAACCGTCGGAGACTTTCAAACTGGAGGGCAAGGGGCGTTTGAAAGAGGGAAACGATGCCGACTTGACAGTCATTGATCTTCGCAGGAGATACAGGGTTGACTCGTCGAAGTTCCTGTCGAAGGCAAAATATTCTCCATTTGACGGACGTGAAGTTGAAGGGAAATCTGCAAAGACCTTCGTTAGCGGACAATTGGTAATGGAAGACGGCGAAATCATCGCTAAGCCAGGAAGCGGCAAGATAATTCGGAGAGAGAATGCCGGTTGAGGTTCATCGCTGACGGCATGCTGGGCAAACTGACACGTTGGCTTCGCATGTTGGGGCAAGATGTTGAATATTCAAATAACATGGAAGATTCGATACTTCTCATGGCCGCGAAAAGGGAGGGAAGAATTCTGCTTACGAGGGATTTCGAACTTTACCATCGTGCTATAGGCAAAGGTATTGACGCTTTCTATCTGGAGGGGTTGACAGGAGAAGAGAAACTTGCAGAGCTCGCAAAAAGATACGGTATCCCACTTGAGATAGATATGTCGTCATCAAGATGTCCAAAATGCAACTCAATTGTCAAGCCAATTTTTACAGAAGAAGCTGCGGACAAGGTGGAAAAGAGCACGTTTGAGCATTATCATGAATTTTGGCAATGTTCAAACTGTGGACAAGTCTATTGGCAGGGGGCGCACTGGGCTAGAATCAGGAAATCGCTTAGTGCAGCGAAAGAAATGTTGGGAAAACAAGAAAAAGGGAATTGAGTTTTTAGTGTTCTGCCAAGAGCCATTTTAGCGGGATGTCTTGGTAGGTGCCGTCTGGCAAGTTGCGTCTAATAGTCATCGGCAGAATTCCGGCTTCAAGCTCTTTGAGTGCTATGTCTATTGGGCCTGTGAAGGTTTGTTGGGAATCGATGAGTATTGGGGCCCCCATTGATATTTGTAGGGCCCTAGCTCCCACTACGCGTGCTTTTTCGAAGCGTGTGAGTTTCGGCGGTCCTATCGTGATTCTGTTTTGTTCAGACGTTTTCTAATACTCCCCCATTCCTGGGTATCCCCCGCCCCCTGGGCCGCCCATTCCTCCCGGAGGTGTGGGGGGAGTTCTCATTTTTCCAGCAGCGATGACATCGTCAATTTTCAGTATCATGGTGGAAGCTTCTGTAGCTGACTTGATGATTTGCTTCTTAACTGCCAACGGCTCGTAAACTCCTGCTTTGGTCATGTCTTGAGCTTTTCCGCTGTTTACTTCGATGCCTGCCCATACTTCGCCTTTTTCATGTCTTGATCTGAGGTCCGACAGTATGTCAATTGGGTCCAATCCTGCGTTTTCGGTCAGCGTAGTTGGTACAGCTTCAAGAGCTTCTGCGAATGCTCTGACCGCGAGTTGTTCTCTTCCTGGAAGGGTCTCTGCGTATTTCTTCAACATGCGTGAAACTTCTAGTTCTGGGGCTCCTCCTCCAGCAACGATTTTTGGTTCTTCAATGACGTCTCTGACTACGCATAGGGCGTCGTGTACTGATCGTTCTGCTTCGTCTACGATGCGTTGGGTTCCGCCTCTGATGAGTATGGTCACTGCTTTGGGGTGTTTGCATCCTTCTATGAAGGTCATTTTGTCGTCGCCTATCTTGCGTTCTTCTACAAGTGCAGCGTAGCCTAGGTCTGCTGAGGTAATGCTGTCCAAGTTTGTTACTATCTTTCCGCCCGTTGCCTTTGCAAGTTTTTCCATGTCTGACTTCTTGTTTCGTCTAACTGCAAGTATTCCTTTTCTAGCTAAGAAGTGCTGAGCCATGTCGTCGATGCCTTTCTCGCAGAGAAGAACATTCGCGCCGGTCTTTGCTACTTTGTCAACCATGTCGCGCAGCATGTCTTCTTCTTGCTTGAGAAAACCTTCCATCTGTTCAGGGCTTTCGATGTTTATTTTGGCGTCAAACTCGGTCTTTTCAATCTCAAGTGGGCAATCAAGCAATGCTATCTTGGCTTTTTCAACGCGTTTCGGCATTCCTGAATGTGCAACTTCCTTGTCGAGTACTATTCCTTGAATAAGCTTTGTGTCTCTTACTGATTCGCCTGGTTTCTTCTCGACTTTCACGTCGTCAACGTCTGCTTTGTATTTGTCGCCGTCTTTTTCAGCCACTGCAAGCATTGCTTTGACCGCGATGTCGGCCAAGTATTCTCTGTGGTCTGCAACTAGTTTGCTGGCCATTGAGGTCATTGCCACTTTCTTCGGGTAGTCTGTGGTAGTAGGATCTATCTTCATTGCAATGTTCTCTAAAACTTCAAGTGCCTTTTCTGAAGCCTTCTTGTATCCGTCGATTATGATTGTTGGATGAACGTTTCTTTCTATCAGTTCCTGAGCCTTGTTGAGCAGTTCACCGGATATGATGACCGCTGTTGTCGTTCCGTCTCCAGCCTCATTGTCCTGTGTTTTTGCGACTTCTAACATCATTTTAGCCGCGGGGTGTTGAATGTCCATTTCATCTAGTATTGTGCGTCCGTCACTTGTTATGGTGACATCGCCAAAACTGTCAACGAGCATTTTGTCCATGCCCTTTGGTCCGAGAGAACTCTTCACTGTCTCAGCCACTATTCGTGCAGCTTCGATGTTCGTGTGTTGAGCTTCTCGTCCTCTTGAACGATTAGAGCCTTCTTTCAACACTAGTACTGGAACACCGCCAGCTGATTGTTGTGACAAGTCTTAAACAATCCTCCTTATTGCGTGGACAATGAAAAACAGCCTCCCAATATAAGTTTTTCTAAAGAGATGTGTTAGAAGTTAGATTTTGAACGTAAATTCTTGAAATGTAACACAGTTAGGGTCTGAGTGTTGTTTTCAACCCCGTGCCTGTCAGGACTAGCACGGCGAGTGCGTCTTTTGGCACTTCTTTGTTGCTTACCTGCTTCTTGTAACCTGCGTAGGCAACGGCTGAACTTGGCTCAACGAAGAAGCCTTCCCCCGCAAGCTCCCTGAAAGCTTCCATTATCTCTTCTTCCTCAACAATGACAGCGTCGCCTCTGGCTTCTTTCAAGCCTTTTAGCATTAGGCCGAGTAGCGGAGGATCTACACTGACCAAAGCATCTGCAATCGATGCAACGTTTTTAGGTGGTGTGTAACTCAGATTCTTGAAGTGGTGGTAAAGCGGGGATACTTGCTTGGTTTGACAAGCGACTATTTTCGGCATTGATTTGATCGTGTTTGAATCGACCAGGTGTTTGAATCCGCTGATCACGCCGAGAAGTAGAGTTCCGGCGGATACGGGCAGGTAGACATAATCTGGAATCTTCCAGCCGAACTGTTCAGCAATTTCGTATGCGAGGCTTCGTATGCCGTCGCGGAAAAGCGGATGGAGTATGTGGCCGACATAGACTTTTCCGGCTTCGGGCTTCTGCGCTTCTTCTGCAACCTTGCTGCGACTGCCTGAAACCTTGACAACTTCAGCACCGTAAAATTGGATCTGATTGAATTTAGGGCCAGAAACGGTTTCGGGGACGTATATTTTCGCTTTCAGTTCAGCACGAGTAGCATACGCAGCTATAGATGCGCCGGCGTTGCCTGAAGAGTCCTCAGAAATATAGCCTTTCTGTTTTTTAATCAGTCTATGAAGTGCTGAGACGAGGATTGCTGATCCTCTGTCTTTGAAGGAACCTGTTGGGTTGAGGTTTTCAAGTTTGACGTGCACGTTGTCGGAGAACTTTACCAGAGGTGTCCATCCTTCGCCGAGGGTTATGGTGCCGTTTCCTTCGAAATATGGGAAGAATCGTCTGTATCGCCAGATGGAATGATCGCTTTTGCTGACGTTTCGTGTTTCGAAATCTAGGTGAAGCTGTATGTCTAATGGTTTTCCACAGGAGGAGCATTTGAAGCTGAGCAAATCATGTGTAGTTTTGCCGCATATTGAGCATTTGATTTCGTATTTCATGCCGCTACCTGCTTGTTTTCTTGAACTAACAGCTGTCTATGCTGGTTCGCTGTTTTAGAACTTTCTTTCAAGGCGATGGCAAAGCGTTTCTCTGGTATGAAAGAAACTGGATTCTATGATGACTTGTCAATAGGGTGAGATTCTGAAATATGGTGGCAATAGTGAAATCAGCCAGAAGAGGAATATCAAGACTGCAATTATGGTCAGGACGGAAATGAGGAATCTGCGTGCTACGTATGTTCTGAAATTTGTCATTTTGTGTCTAGGAACGGGTTCTGATTGGAGTCGGCGGAGAGAAAGGAAACCTGCCAATATAATGAATGCGCAGCCTGTGAGTGTGAGGTGCATGCCTATGCTTGCAGTGTGCAGCACAGCGGCGCTGGTTACGAGTGTCAGGGTCAGGGTGCCTGCTCCTGTAGCCGTGAAGTGTGTGGCTGCTATTTTAGAATCTCCTGCAACTAAGAGCAGGTAGGTGTAGCAGGGGATGGCACCGAGTAGAAGTAGCATGTACAATAGGCTCACGTTGGATTGCGAGGTTGCAGAAGCTCCATCGGCGGGCAAAAGCACCCATCCGGATCCTGTTAGGCCCCAGGGAAGAGCGAAGCCAGCCCAAACTAGACCTATGCCCACTAATCCCGTCAGTAGGAAAGCGATTTGCAATCGTCTATCTGCAGGGATCTGAAGATCAAGGCGGCTGTCTATCTTTGGAGCAAAAAACAGGAGCAAAAGTGTCAATCCAAAAACAAAGCTCAATGTAGCTACTACCAAGGTAGAAGGGTCGGAGCTCGATTGGAATTCTGCAGCGATATCTTCAGTGAAGCTCTGTTGTGGACCGCTGAACGTGAAATAGCAGAGATATGGATCGGTGGAAAAAAGTTCGGTAAAATTAGCGCAGACTCTGGTTGAAGCTTCTTTTTTGATTTGAAACTGGGCACCTACTCCGAATTTGCCTCCGAGAACTGAATCTTTTTTCAGCTCACTAGTTGTTATCGTAAACAGGGAGATGCTAGTGTCGCCGGAGAAGAGATTGGATATCCGAAGGGGATAATACAGTCTGGAAGTTTGGAATTCATAGATCAGTGGGTCTACGGTTTTTACTGTCGAGTTTGTCTTTATCATGTCGATAGCGAAGAACTTGATCTCATCTCGGATGTACTTGTTGACCAAATCTTCCAAGTTCGCGGGAGGTTTTGAGGCGTACCCCCTGTTTTCGAGGAAATTATCAAGCCACTGCATCAGATCCTTTGAATCTTCTGCCTTTACTACTGTGAGAAAGTGGAAGCCTATTGTTTCCTGAAAAGTAATCGATATGCTCTGAGTATCCTTTAGGCCGAAGCCTTCGCTTTGGACATATAGCATACCATAACGAAAGTAATAGTAGTATCGGCGGTTTATGGTCGCATCGAAAAAGGAATTGACAAGTGCTGTGACCTCTCCGAATGAGCGTGTTTCTCCCTTGCTTATAGCTGGATTTGATGGCAACGGCATGATTTCCACTACTTCAGATTCGTTGCTGGAACTGACATCCGTGGAAAGTATGAGTGCTTCGTAAGTTCCGTTCCAAGCGATTATGGCTTTTTGTGCAGTTTCGGTCACTTGCACTCTTCTCGGTGAGAAACCGCCTCTATCTCCATTTACAGTTGGAAGCAACATGTTGATGAAAAGCAACGTGACTACAATCAGCGACAGTGTGACAACTGTCTTTCTTGAGACGTCCCCAGTCTGGTTCATGAAGGTCAACCAAATGAGTTGGCGTGCTGCTTCACTTAATTCTACACAAACGAACAGGGTGTTCTAAAAGCTGTACACATGTCGAGGTTGGAGGGACAGCTAGAGTTGCAAGCCTTTCCTGAAAGCGTTTAGGTTGGTTTCAACCGTTTTGGCGGACACGTTTTCTCTTATCGTGTTTTCCATTGATTGAACCGTGACCAGGTTCGTTATCTTGACAAAGACTCCCAGCATGATCATGTTTGCGTAGATGGTGTCGCCGAACGTTTTCTTGGCTGTTTCTGTCATTGGTATCTTGTGGACTTTCGCGTTTGTTTCAGGTACCGTGGTTATGTTAGTGCTATCCACTATCAACGTTCCATCCGGTTTTAGGTCTTTCAGCAACTTGTCAAGTGCTTCTTGGCTCATCGCGACAAGTATGTCGGGTTTTCTCACTGCTGGAAACCCTATTTTGCCGTCTGAGATTATGACTTCGCTCTTGGACAGGCTTCCTCTTGCTTCGGCTCCGTATGCTTGTGTCTGCAAAGCGTTTTTGCCGTCGAGCACTGCGGCTTTGCCGAGTATCTGAGCGGCTAAAACTACGCCTTGTCCGCCGCTTCCGCCTATCCTGATCTCTGTTCTATTCGGCATTTTCTTTTGCCCTCTTCATCATTGCATAGACGGCTTCAACAAGCGTTGTACGTCTTCTTGACACGAATTCTCCGATGACTATCTTTCTTTCAAGCTCTTCTTCACTCATTTTCTCAGCCTGTTCAACGGTGACGGCGTTTTCCTTGTAGGATCTGAGCATTTCTGCAATGTCTTTGAATCCTGCACGTCGGCCGAAAGCTGTTGGGCAGTGGGTTATGACTTCGATGAACCTGAAGCCCTGCATTTGCAACGCTTTTTTGATAGCTTCTTTCAGTTCGGTGAGGTGTGCGGTTGTCCACCGGGCAGAGTATGCTGCGCCAGCTGTAACTGCAAGTTTTGCTGCGTCTATTGGGTGTTCGAAACTTCCGTATGGTGATGTGGTTGTTCTAGTGTTGAAAGGTGTCGTCGGAGCGACTTGGCCGCCTGTCATCCCGTAGACCATGTTGTTGCCCATTATGACGAGGATGTCGGTGTTTCTTCTTGCCGCGTGGATGAAGTGGCTTAAGCCTATGCCGACTATGTCTCCGTCGCCGCCGAAGACGACGACGTTCAGGTCTGGGCGTATGAGTTTTATACTTGTGGCTGGGGGTATGCTTCTTCCGTGAAGGGTGTGAATCGAGTCAGCCATGTAATAGGGTGATGGAATCCATGAAGAGCAGCCTATGCCGCTTGTGAAACAGAACTTGCTCAGGTCTTTATGGCCCAATTCATGAACGGCTCTGAGGAAAGCGTCGTTGATTGAGAATAGTCCGCAGCCTGCGCAGAAAGGATACTTCAAATCTCTCATGTATTTTCGAGATGAATATGCTTCGGTCATTTCATTTGCCTCCTTTCAGAATTTCTGCCAGCAATTCTTCAGGCGTGATCAATTCTCCTCCGCCAATCTTGTTCAACGGAATTACTTCTGATTCACATGCTACTCTTTGCACTTCACGGCAGACTTGTCCCAGATTCATTTCTGGCACGATGATTCTTTCAGCAGTTTCAGACAGTTTTCTGACAGGATCATCGGGAAACGGCCAAATTGTCTTCAGCCGTACAAATCCAATTTTGATTCCTTCGGCTTCTGCTCTTTCGACGGCTTCGTAAACAGCGCGAGATGTGCAGCCATAGGAGACTATGGCGACTTTGCATTTGTCGACGTTGTAGCTTTCTACCTCGACTATGTCGGCTGCATGATTGTTGATTTTCGCGTTAAGGTTGCCTACGATTCGCCTGTGAACAAGTGGGTCCTGTGTGAACCTTACGCCGTATTCATCGTGAGTTGAAGCGGTAACTGCAACGTTGAAGCCTTCGCCTACGGATGGCATTGGCGCAACTTCTTCTAAGCCGAAAAACGCCTTGTCACCAGATTTAGGCTTCTTACGCTCAAGTATCTTTATTTGTTCAAGAGGCGGGACGGTTATCTTTTCTCTCACGTGAGCGATGATTTCGTCCGCCAACAAGATTACGGGCGTGCGGTATTTTTCGGCCAGATTAAACGCTCTGATCGTGAGTTCAAACATCTCCTGCACCGAGTTAGGTGAGAGCGCTATTGCGGAGTAGTCGCCGTGTGTTCCCCACCGGGCTTGCATGATGTCTCCTTGTCCGCATTTTGTTGCTTGACCAGTGCCCGGTCCGGCTCTTTGAACGTTAACTATCACGCATGGTGTTTCGGTCATGAAGCCCCAGCCAATGGTTTCCTGCATCAAACTGAAGCCTGGGCCAGACGTGGCCGTCATCGCTTTCTTTCCTGCCCAGCTGGCTCCCATGACTGCGCCTATTGATGCCAGTTCGTCTTCCATTTGAATGAATATGCCGTCTACCTGTGGTAGGCGTTCTGAAAGCTGTTCTGGTATTTCGTTTGACGGTGATATTGGGTATCCTGCGAAGAATCTGCAGCCGGCGATTAGTGCTGCTTCAACGCAGGCTTCGTTGCCTGACCAGAAGTGAGTCCCTGGCTTGATCATTGCGTGTTTCTCTCCTGACTACTTAGCTTGCATTGCTGATGATGTTATTTAGGTATTCTTGTTTCTTTCACAATTACGCTGTGGGGAGCGAAAGTTTTAATATTGCAGATTCTTACCTTCGTTTCTTCAATCAGGTTTGCTGTGGGTGAAATCTTTTGAAACGAATACTCGTTTGCTTGAAACAAGCGGTCGACGTTTCACAGTTGAAAGTTGATCCTGCAACCAGACAGCTTGTCACGGTTGGCGCGCCGAAGAAGATAAGTGATTTTGACAAGAACGCTTTGGAAGAAGCCGTCAAAATAAGGGAAAAGAACGCTGGGGTTGAGGTGTTTACTTTAACTGGCACGTCTGAAGATGCTAAGGCCGTTTTGAGAGAAGGGCTTGCAATAGGCGCTGACAAGGCTTACTGCGTTAATGATCCTGCTTTTCAAGGAGTAGACACGTCTGGCACAGCATACATTCTTGGTGAAATGGTTAAGAAAATCGGCGAGTTTGATTTGATTCTTTGCGGTGACTCGTCTCTGGACAGTTTCTCTGGGCTTGTCGGGTCCAGAATGGCTGAACTGTTGAACCTGCCTCAGATAACTTCTGTTAGAAAAGTCACGGTGGAAGGTGACTCAGTAGTTGCTGAAAGGTCGCTTGAAGACGCGGTTGAGACAGTGAAGGCGAAGATGCCTGCTCTGGTGTCGGTTACTAGGGAGATAAATCAGCCTAGAATACCGTCGCTCATGATGATTATGAGGGCTTCAAAGAAGGAAATAGTCACGTGGGCTCTGAAAGACCTCAACGTTCCACCCGAGAAGATAAGCGCAAGAATTGAAGTGCTGGAAGCGTTGGCGCCGAAGATGGAGAGGAAGAAGATCAAGGTCACAGGCGAGACTGTGCAGGAAATCGCCGAGAAGTTGGCTAAGGCACTGGTTCAAGAGGGTGTGGTTGGAAGGTGAGCAGCATGAGTGAACATAAGGGCGTTTGGGTCTTCTCAGAAGCATACGACTTAACGTTGGAGATGCTTGGGAAAGGAAGAGAGCTGGCAGACACGCTGCAGACAGAGCTTGCAGCAATTGTGATCGGAAACAACATGCAGGAAAAAGCAAATGAACTCGTGAAGTACGGCGCTGACGAAGTGTACTTGATTGACAATCCTGCGTTGGAGCGTTTTCAAGCTGAAGCTTATCTAGGTATCATTCAGAACTTGGCTGCAAACTATCATCCTGAAATTCTTCTGATCGGGTCAACGAGAAATGGTAAACCTCTTGCTGCTAGACTTGCAACACGTCTCGACGCAGGGTGTGTGCCTGACTGCACAAGGCTGAGTGCAGACGAGAACAGAAGACTGATCGGAGAAAGGATAACGTACGGCGGAAACGCCATTGCCAAAGTAACGTTCAAATCTACCCCGCAGATTGCCACTGTTCCTTCAAGGACTTTTGAGAAACCTGAGAAGAAAGATCGAACTGGACAAGTTGTGAAACTTGATTTCAAGATTGAACAGCCGAAGACCGAGGTTATGGAAAGAAAACCCCTTGAGATTTCAAGTGTCAGAATCGAGGAAGCCCAGTATATAGTGTCTGGTGGAAGAGGCTTGGAGAAGAAGGATGACATAGTTTTGCTTGAAGACCTTGCAAAGGCTCTTGGCGGTCAGGTTGGTTGCTCGCGTCCGTTGGTTG
>Ga0315296_10001236_pt1 | contig 22359 bp, 11 predicted proteins | sample YL17G14_18_MG_FD_203921 | JGI IMG/M metagenome (GOLD analysis project Ga0315296, IMG submission 203921) | Sediment microbial communities from Yellowstone Lake, YNP, Wyoming, USA - YL17G14_18 | ecosystem: Environmental > Aquatic > Freshwater > Lake > Sediment | place: USA: Wyoming | collected...
CGGATGCCAGCAGTAGATAGGGCACAAGGACAGTCACAGACCCGGGTACAAGTACGGTAAATATCAAGGTTCCGAAAATAACTCGCATGGCTTTTTTCGTAGCTATCTTAATTAAAGTGATGATATAATCTCAACTGCACCGCTCCAAATCTCAAGCAATCTCAAAAATTCAAAGCATTTGGAAAGTTGAAATTAGGATTTATTTGGATTCGGAATTTCCTCGATTGTAGGATTGCCTCTATTACCATACGCCGGGCATCAGTGCCTTCCGCTCAGTCGGATAGTCAGAGAAGTGCTCACGGTACCAGATATGATTGGCTTGAGCCCTGGGCACGAGATTAGCGGCTGTCCATACAACAAAAGCCAGTCCCGGCAGTGACCATGTCGCCACAGCCCAGCCAATCCAGGTAATGATCTCGCCGAAGTAATTGGGACAGGATATCCAACGATACAATCCCCCATAGGGGATTTTGTAACCAGATTCACCAGGTTTACGCAGATTGCGTAGGATGTGGTCTGCTCGGCGGTTGATAATAAAACCGGTGAGGAAGAGCCCCAACCCGCCAATAAACTGTGGGGTCACAAGCCATTCGTTGGTGTAACCCCCGGAGAGCGTGAAGACGTAACGGCCGTTAAGATAGGCGTTGGCCACGTTGAACAGAAGGCCAAAGCTCACGACGACGAGCGACATCCTGCTGACCCCGGTGCGCCGACTGAAAGGGTAAATAAAAGCCCGGTGTATGTAATGTGCTTCCCATAAAACCAGGAAGACAAGCGCAGTTATTGTGCTTGAGTTGGTACCGACCACAAAGCATATAGCAAAGACGAGTGAAGCCGGTGCTTCCATAATAATCCATCCAAGTCTATCGCCTATTTTGGGTCCCCAGCTACTTCTGAGGTGACGGCCGTATGGGGCGACAACATAGAATAGCGCCACAAAGATCGCCACTGCCAGTACAAACCAGCCAACGAGGAGAATGTTGAAAAACGCTTGCTCGCTCATAGGCGCTCGGTAGATTGTAGTATCACAGGGCGACCAAGATAGCCATTCTCCTCGAACCACCGAAACGTGTCAACAACTGTTTCCCGTAGCGGGCGTGGATGGTAGCCGAAGTCACGCATCGCCCTTTCATGGCTTACATTTTGGTTGCTACAAAGTGCTCTGATGGAAGCGCTTGTGTAAAGTGGCCGTTTCCCAGTCAATTGGGCAAAGACGGCAGTAAACGGAGCACCAATGCGGGCTAGCCACATAGGAAAGACTAGGCGAGGTGCCGGGACACCGGTGATTTCCTCCACAAGGGCAGCTAAGTCAGGTACTGATGCCCAATGACCCGACAGAAGGTACTTGGCTCCAGTCAGGGCTTGCTCTTCGGCTCGGACTGCCCCTTCAACAACGTCACGCACATCCACCCAGTCGAATCCGCCGGCAACTAAGGCTGGCAGCTTACCATGGGCAAGGTTCAGCAGAGCCTCGCCTAAATATGATGGTCCGTAGTCATGAGGGCCGATAATAGCCGTCGGATTGATTATAATAGCATCCAGACCCCGTTCAATTCCCTTGCGCACTTCCTTCTCGCCCGCTGCTTTAGAACAGTCATAGGATGGGCTATGTTGCAGCTCCACCAGGGGGCGTGATTCATCAATCGGGATATCCAGAGGCTCTTGTTCGAAGGCATGGATCGAGCTGAAGTGAACAAGGCGGCGTACCCCGCAATAAAGGCACGCCTCGACCACATTTCGGGTCCCCGTGACGTTGATTGACTCACATAGCAGCCATTCATCCATCGACAGCGAAATGTGGGCAGCCAGGTGATAAACTACTTCCGCATCTTTGAATGCCTCGCATAGAGACGGCAGGTCGCAGACGTCACCTCTGACCATGCCGACGTTCAGGCTTTCGATTGCTTGGCGGTTCGTATGAACCAGTGCCCGGACAGTTCTACCTCGGGCCAGCAGAGCACGGATTAAATTAGCACCAACATGTCCGTTGGCGCCAGTAACCACTGTTATCATCGTTATTTTCTTGGATTTTAAAAACGCCAGGAGCTGAACAGCCGCCTGTCATTCTGAGCCCTTCGCCTCATGTCATTGCGAGCCGAAGGCGTGGCAATCTCACTGTCCTGTCTCCCCACCGAGATCGCCATGTCACTTGCGCTCCTCGCGATGACAGTCAATGGTGTGTCATTCTGAGCCCTTCGCCTTGTGTCATTCTGAGCCCTTCACCCACTGTCATTCTGAGCGTAGCGAAGAATCTCCCATTAGCTCAGTGTAAACTCCGCGAAGAATCTTGCCAGACTTCAAAAACGTCATACGTTGAACAGTCACAAAAACTTGCGTCCCGAGACAAGGCTGGCGCGTTTAAGAATAGAAGTTTACACAGCTGAGCTGCCACTGTCAAGGACTGTCGGGTGATGTGACAATCCATAGCTGAAGAGAAAAAACGTGCTTCTACACCCAGCAGGCATCTACAGATTTAACCGAGGGATTTATCTTGAACGAAACCGCAACTACGCCAACATGAACCACTGGGAAGTAGAATGCAGGCTCAAAGTTAGCCAGCATGAAAGCTTGCCTCGACTGCTGGAAATTGAACAATCCATCACAATGTTAAGCGAGACAAGGGAAAAAGACCAATGGTAAAAGCCGCTCGTCTAGAGCACCAGTTGCCAAAACAAGAGTATTACCTGAGTGTGTCCTCTAGTGTCTTCAGTATACCGTCGATTACATCGATACACAACTGTTTGCCAGCTGCTTGTGCCTGCTTTAGGGATTCAATACCTTGTGGTTGCGTTGGTACCTTGTTGCCCAGGAGATGAATAAAGAGCAATGGAAAATCATCCTCCAAAAGCCCCACGTAGCGCGAGGCTTTAGCCTCGCCCCACGCGACCCTTCAGGGTCGCGTTACACGTTTCCGTCACGAGTCACTAGCGCCGAGTGACGAGTCCCGCCTCTTGCCTATTGCCTATTGCCTTACTTCACCTCGGCACCTGGACTGTTGCCGTCTTAACGCAGGTTCCATACCTGGCCATCAGGGTATAGGTAGCACCTCGCTGTACCTGTGTGGAGCCGCTCATGCCTACGGTGCCTATGCCGGATATGCTGACCAAGGTGCCGGCAGGGCCGGTAACACTCCAGCTCACGGTGCAAGGTTGCGCCCAAACCTCGCCGCCTTTCCTATCTACCACCGGTGGACAGTTGGTGGTGAAGGAGGTGATGGTGGGGCAAGCCTCCACAGGGGGTGGCTGGCCAACTCCCACTGTCACCGCATCCTGGCCGCTTCCGGCTGCACTCTTGGCTGTCACCAAGTACCTAGTCTGCTGTGTGGGACGGAAAGTCTTGCATCCCTGCGGGTCAACAGGCGTCGGTTTTTCACCAGCGGCGGTGAACAGCACTTCTGTAATACCCTCGCCCGCCACGTCCCAGCATACGTTGACCGGGTTACCCCGGGTAACAAAGGTACGGTCGGCAGTAAGCTGAACAACCGGCGGTGCTAGCTTGGGGTAGCAGTACATATCTTTACCGGCCCTATCGAGTTCGCAGGGGATCATTTGACACTGGGAGCTGGCAGTGTAACCGTATTCCTTTGCTTGTGTATCCGTCAGGCACTCGCACTCCTCGGAGCAGGGCTTGAGAGGTGGCCTGAAGCAGTACTTCGGTTCCGTGCCCGAAGGGTCGCATATCTCCTCGCCGCAGGAGACGGTGTATCCCTTGTCTGCCGCTTCTTTCTCAGTCAGACAGTAGCAATCTTCAGTGCACCTGCTGAAGCAGTATTTCGTCGGCTCGCCGGGTTTGTTGCATGTGCACTGATGGCATAGGTTAGTATAGTTCTGCTCGCGCGCTTCATCCTCCGTCAGACACTCACAATCACCAGGGCATATATCGTAGCAGTGTTTTATTGGCTGCCCCGATTCACTGCATGGTGCTTCAGTATACCAATCAGAATCGGTAAGACCACAATCCCGCGCCTGCTCGGGCCTTAGGCACAGACATCCCTCAGGGCATACTCCAGCAGGTCGTGTAACTCGATAGCAATGCTTCGTGGGGTTGCCGCTGGAATCATAGCCGCATGGCTGTTCGACACACAAATCAGAATTGGTTAGGCCGGATGCCTTTGCCTCCGTATCAGAAAGACACTTACATCCCTCAGGACATTCTTTGTAGCAATATTCTCTTTCCTGTGCCGTGCCCCCGCAAGGCACATCACTGCACACGCACGGCTGGCCTTGACAGGCGACTGAATAGGCATAGGGAATAGACGGATTGGCCGCCTGATTCTTCGTCAGGCAGATGCAACCTTCGGGACAGATAGCTCCAACCACCTGGGCACCTGTAATAGACACCACAGCCTCAGCCGTAAGGCCACCGCAATTTTCAGCGGTGAGGAGAAAGCGGCATTCCTTGCTACAGTCGAAAGTATTGGGAAGGTCGAACTTAGTGCTCCCGTTGGGGCCGTAGAATTTGCCCACCTTGGACACAGTAACCCAGCTACCAGTATCATCCTTGCATTGAAGCACAATCTCCACCCAGGGCTTCCAGTCAACACCCTTGGGGGTTTGCGTTATCACTTCCCAGTCCAGTTGCCAAGGTTGTCCTGGTCCACAGCCCTGAACCTGACCAACAGGGGTACCTTTGAAGGAAATGGTCGGTGCCGGTGGGCAGGGACAGACCATCAGGACTTTTGTGTTACTCTCGCCGCCCGGCCCAATTGCATGCAGCTCGTAAGTGCAAGATGGGCACAGCAGGACGGTGGTCACTTTTATGTCATCATATGTAAAGCTCGGATCCAGTCCGCTGCCGGTTGCAATCGTCGCGCAGTTACCGTTGCAGCAGGTAACAATGCTATATTCTGTGGCGCCGGTCACGCTTCCGCTTAGCTCCACGGTGGATAGAGTCAGCACACCTCCCCACGGCCACTTCAATTCAATCGTCTTGCAGCACGGGTAAGTCGGTTTCAGGCTGATTACCGGCGGCCCACAGACAGCTTTGACTTCGACCCAGAGGTATGTGTTGTCCTGGACGCCACACTCGTTTGTGGCTGTGGCACACAGGTGACACAACGCTTCCTTGTCGGGCGTCACGACCTCTGTGTGGTTCTGCGGCGGATAAAAAGTCTCATCGAAATCTTTGCCAATAGTTGCAAAGCTGGCATCAAAACATGAGACGGTGATATCTACCTGTTCGGCAGCCGGCGCATCCCATTTTATCTCCAGGGGAGTGCCTGCAACAGCGCAGGGAGGACCGCCGGTCACCGTAGGCGGCTCGACCAGCGAAATATTCGGATAATCCCTCACCTTCAACGTTACTGTTCCCGTGCCGTGGCTGCCGTCTTTGTTGGTAACTATCAGCGTGTAGGTAGTGTCTTCGGAAAGGCATACGGTGATTGGGCCGTATGTCGCCGTTCCAGAACCGACAGAGTAACTCTTTATAGGCTGAGCAGTGGAGGAACACGGAGGAGTGGCAGTGAGCTCCGCTTCAGCTTCCACTGCACCGGTGATAACCCAGGACAGCGTGGCACATACTGCGCCTGGCAGGCTACAGCAGGGATCAATGCTGGACGAGCAGGCATCCTTGACCCGTGTGAGACAGTATTTCTTGGCTGACAATGTTACAAGTGGTGGTGGCTCATTCACCTTGACATCCACCAGGCAAGGAGCGGAGGAGCAATCACACTCGTTGGTTAGGATAAGGAAATACAGAGTTGTCGTCTGGGGCGACAGGTCGGTGGTCACATTGTCCAACGGCAAGGACAACGGACTGGAATCCACAAGTTTATCATCCTTGTCGGTAAGCGACCACGAAACGGCGTTTTTAACCTGCACTGACAGTTGCACTGAAGTTTTCGGCTTGTTTAGAATCAGTTGAATAGGACAGCCACCCACTATGGACGGCTGGAGCACGACCTTGAACGTTTGCGGGGATGTGGTGACGGTGCCGCCTATGCCCGTGGCTGTCATGGTCACGGTATATTCGCCCGGCGTATCCAGAGTAGGGTAATACTTGTTTTTGTCCGGCGGGCAGTCTGTGACGGGCAACGAGGGAGATTCAAAAACGGTCTGGTTGCTGCCAGACGCCTTCACAGTGAAAGTCACAGTATCGGCGTTGGGCGCGCACCATTCAAAGCACACCGGGTTACAATCCGGCGTACAGTAGCCATCGCCGACACTGAGTTCTGGAACCGGTGGTGGGGGCGGCTCCAGGATCTTTACGGTAAAGTAACAAAGGTATGGCGCTCCGCAATCATTATCGAGTTCCAGTACATAGTGAATGGTATCACCGGCTGAACCAGTGGGTTTCCAGGTGTAATACAAATTGTCAGGCGAACTGTTAAAACTGCCCGCGTGCACCATGCCCATATTTATTTGCGTCAGGTAATAATAGGAGGCATTGGTGACTGTCGCATTCAGCGTGACTGAACCGCCCTTGATCACCTCTGTGGAGAAACTGGAACAGTCCGGCTGAATTGAAGGTGGCGGCTTGACCATTATCGTCTGTGTAGCTGTGGTTTCACCGACGGAATTCTTCGCTGTAAATGTCACGGTGTATGAGCCGACGGCCAGTGCTTGTGTATGGCAGTAGCTGTATAATTGGCCGTCCACCGGATTGAGGATGCCTGGCACAGTATTCGGATCAAGATTTAGGGAAACTCCATCAACCTTGATGTCTATTGTCTTGGTGTTGTACACCTTCCAGTAAAAGCAAGGATGCCATCCTTCCGGGATGCAGCATGGTGATCCCGCCTGGGATTTGCAGATTGTGTAGAAGTTTTCTATATTAGGCGCCTCTGGAGGTGGCTCAACCTGAACCGTTATGGTGCATTCCGCGGGGGTGCCGCAGGGATTGGTGGCAATCACGGTGTAGCTGCCGCTGCTGGTCGGAATGAAGCACACGTCTCCGGTAAGGGATGTTCCGTCCCAGAACTGTTGCACCTGGCTGGCTATATCAGGATCAGGAAGGGGATTGATAGTCACATCACTGGCGTTGGTTACGTTAAGGTGCAGGCATAGCTTCTGGCCCTGCGGAACAGTTATGGCTTGACCGCACTGCACAGGCTGGAATGCAGCATCTCCGACGGAGGAATCAACGGTTACAGTGGGGTCGCCGACGAAGACGGTGGCGTAGTGGGGTTCTTGATTAACCTCATAGTTGTAAATGGTGGTCGCTGCAGGCGTGACCTGTTTACTGCCCTTATTACCTGGTTTTAGCACCACGCTAGTGGAAGTATTACCGATGACCAGACCATCAATTGTATGATAGCAGCGAGCATCCCAGTATAACGTCGCTGCTCCGTTCTGGTCGACGCACGCCGTGCTGGCGTACTCCTGGCCGATGCCGAACTGGACGATTGGCTGGTCGGTGACTATGACCTCGACCTGCGCAGGTACGCTGCCGCAGGGATTTTCGGCGGTGAGCAGGTAGGTGATCCCGCCGGTAGCACCAGGTGTGAAGGTCACATTTCCACTATACGACGTGTTGTATTTGACGGCTTGAGGACCGACGGCGTTAGGATTCCAGTCGCCGTCATTCCAGAGGGTCTGTAATTGGTCAGCTACGTCGGGGTCAGGGCCATTGTCGGCGGTGATGGTCACCTTCTCGGCGTTCGTAACGTCCAGGTGCAACGTTATGTCTTGTCCCGGCTTCATGCATTTACACGGTGCATCGGCACAATCGAAGGCGTTTATTGTCGGCTTGCCTACCCAGACCGTGGCGTATGCACGTTCACCTTTATTATTTAAGTTACACATCTCCCAATATTTGCTAGTCTGGCTGACCGTGACATCTGCTTGTCCAATTTCCTGAGGAGTACCAACCAACCCCCAAAAATTGTAGGACCAGGTGTCGCAGTTGCAGCGTGCCCATTTGAGGGTAACGGTGCCATTCTTATCCACACACAGCTTGTCGGCCTCCAGCCAGGCGAATGGGCCGTCTCCTTCCACTCCTACCTTGACCGTCTTAGTATCGGGGCCACAGGGGTTGGTCACGGTACAGGTGTATGTAGTGTTCCCCTTGGCGTAATGATCTCTGCTTCCCGTTGGCTCGCTGACGTTGATATCAGAGTCAGCTTTCTGCAAATCGACAATGGTTTCCATCTCGGTGGTTCCAGATACCTCGTACTCAGCGGTGATTGTCATCGTCTCGGCATTGCCCACGTCCCAAGTGAGCAGTACCTTGTTATTCGTCGGATCTAGACATTGTCCGAATTGCGCGACGGCGGAAAAGCTGTTGATTTTGGGCGGATCGACCCAGACGGTTGTATATGCGGGGGGATACTGGCCCTCGAGCCGGTACGTGGTGGTTGCCGCTGGTTGGACGGGCTCGTCCCCATAAAAGCAACTACCCCCACAATTGGCGAAATAGTGCGGGACGAAGTAACCCCCAGAACTGGGAAAGATGTTGGTTCCGCAGAATTGCATATTACAGACGTTGTATCTCAATACGGCGGTATCGCCGGGCTCCACGCAGGCGGGATTGGCTACGATCTGTGCCGCACCGGAGGAAGCTCTGAGTGTAACCAGGGCTATCTCGCTGACGCTGCCCTCGTCGTTTTCAGCCGTCAGGGTGTAAACGGCGTCCTGAGTTGGCTTCACGATGACAGTGCCATAAGGCGCCGTGTCTATTACGTTTACGGTAACAGGCAGATTCGAGTCGGCATAGTCGGCGGTGATGGTCACCGTCTTGGTATTGTCTGACACCTCCCAGTATAGGTCGGACTGCTGGTTGGGTTGCAGGCAGCGAGGGCTGGGAGTGAATTCCCAGATTTTCGGCATGGTGGCGCTGCCGCTCTGTAGCATCAAGCCACCTTGTTTCTGGGTGTCAAGTCCGCAGCCTACGGCTACCCAAATGACGGCTACCAGTGTCAGGGCCCCCAGTATTGTGGATACCAGCGTTTTCATTTCCTTACCTCCATGTCATATTCATTTGCCGACGCTCCGTCAGCGCTCTAATACATGCGAGCCCCGATTTGTCAGGGCGTGGCAATCCCTTCTATCCTCTCCCTCGACGAGCTTTGCCCGATAATCAACTAAACATCGGTAATTGTCGGGCAGGTGACAATTCTGCCCGATTATTCCAAAATGTCGCTTCAACTCTAAGCTCATAAATAGACTGAATCAACACGCAGATATTGTGGCATAGTATCTTGCACAGAACTTCATTTACTTGTGCCACTGGTGACTTAGAGCGAACCGAGCCGCCGAACTTTGTCTTAATCATGGAGTAGACAGTTTCGGCATTCGACCTTTTGTGATAATGCTGCAAGAAAGCATCACGATTGAAGCTATAAAAGTGCCACATGCGATACCATAAACCGTCAAACGGCTTTGCGCCTTGGCTACCCCTAGAGTAACTCTTGAATGGAATATAAGGAATTGCGTTTACGGCATTGATGGCACGAAGGCAACGACGGCTTGAATACGCCTTGTCAGCCGAAACTTCACTGATAGCAAATGTCTTAGCTGTAGTCTGTACTAATTCTGGCAGTTGCGGAGCATCCGCAGTTTCTGTTGGTGTTGCCTCAACACTGGTAACAATGTGGGTTTTGACACCGCACATCAGATGCGTTTTAATCCATTTTAGCTCGCTTCTCACCTTACCCCACTTATGGTCAAACCAACGGTTGTAGGTATTTGTAGCGAAGCCAGATGAATCAACGGCAAAATCAGTTTCTATCGCCCTTAGCGGGCTTGCGCTTTCCTCAATAAGTGATTTGAGCAATTGCGTTAAAGCGGGATTTTCCAAATAGTCAAAGATGCTATTATATGACGGGGCTTTAGTGACTAAACCTTTAGTCTGCAACTCTCGCAAGTCTGGCATGGCACGCCGTCCAGAGACAGTTGAATAGACCTTGCATGTAGCACCCATGATAACATCTGACAATAGGTGATTACGCCGTCCAGCACCTTTTTGCTCTGGCTGAACTATGCCTTTGCATAACTCGCTTAACAGTTCGGCAAAGCGTTCTTGTTCATGGGTTTGCACTTCGTTATAGATAGGCCAATTTTGTGTGTAGGTAACACGCATGGCTTTGGTTATGACTTCTGTGCCATCTGGTCGTTTTTTCCTTTGTTCTATAAACTCGATGGCATAGATATGCTGGCACTTCTTATGCGTCATCTCGAAATGCTGGCATGTGCAAAATGGCTCACCATCGTCAATATTAACGACGTAAGTGCCGTCACCAGATTGGGATGGCACTTTCCAGCCTAACTTGTTACGTTCTACTGTATTACTTTCTGCTATCATTATTCCTCGTTCTTGCCACTTGTCCATATCATTACTCCTTACTGTATCTATAATAGCATACAATGTAAGGCATTGTCAATAGGTTTTAGGTTGTTTTTAGGAAAAATTTTGTTAAATCATGGTCTATTCCCTATTGACAATAGCCTACGACGTATGGTATTATTAAGGAGCAATGAATGAGACCGTACAGTCCAAACTTGCCAAACTTAAAGAAAAGGGGTGGACACTAGCCAGCATTGCCAGAGAACTTGAATTATCCGCAGTGACGTTAGAATCTTGGAACACTGGCATCAGGTCTCCTGCCAATCCAAAATCGGTTCTTGAATTTTTAGACAATCTTCTTAAACGCAAGCGCATCCCCAAAAAGAAAATATATGGGTGATTCTTTAATCAAGCCTTTTTGGTTTTTCTTGTTCTTTATCCTCTTTATTTGATGTTGTCCCTTGTATTTTATTAAAGAAACCATCTAGTTGAGTCTTTGCTTTTCTGTATTCCTCTATTTCTTTGGTGACGGATTCTAGTTTCCTGCTAGAAATGGTAGTTTCAATCTCCTGTTGAGTACCCCTTTGTTTTTTATGTTCGCTTACTGCAACTATAATGAAATGTATTATCCACAATAAAACTGCCCCTGCCCCAATACCTAGAAGTACATATATTATTTGGGTAAGGCTATATGCTGATTTGGTAAATTCGGCTAATTGTTCTGGAGTCATATTACTGCCTCCTGTTGCAATAACAAGGGCAGTAACCGAAATCGATACACCAATTGCCACAATAATAAGGTTAAGTATTGACAACGCAAGTATTCTAGTATTTGCAGTTTTAGCGTTAGCAGCTTTGATAGAAGGATATTTGAGGCTAACACCATATACAATAAACCCAAAAATGATGAACCCCACAAACCCATCAAGAAATGACCATAAATATATTGGTGGTATTTGCAACATACTAACCTCCTGCCTGAAATAAGTAGAGTATAGTGTAGACAGAAAGGCAGTTGCAACCGTAGGGTTTGTATATCCGCCTTGCCATCATTCGATGGCAGTTCGCCATCTTGATTTTCTCCGTCATCGTTATTTGCACCATCTTTAAACTTGGGGGATAATTGTCGGGCAGACTGTCCGCTTGTCAGGCAGTCTACTATTATCGGGCAAAGCCCCCTCGACGGGAGAGGAATAAGGTGAGGGTGATGTTCCCGCATTCCTCCTCACTCTAACTCTCTCCCACCAGGGGAGAGGGGAAAAGCCTTGTGCCTGGCAACGCACCTGACCCGGCCTCATCCTTGCCGGTCACACCTACCGGCAGGCAGGCCTGCTAATTACTTATCTCTTCGCCATTCTTTGTCCTCTCCTAGTCCTGACGGCGGTTTGATCACCATTTCCTGCACCATCACCGTAACCGTCTTCATATCTTGACCGGCATTATTACCGGCTTGGAAACCAAAGGTGTAGGTGCCTGCAGACGGCATAGAGGCCAGCGTACAACCGTCCTGGGGAGAAACCGGAGACACTGCGCCGCCTATGAGGCCAATCTTAGCCCAGGTAGCAGCCCCCGGTGGGCTGATGCTCCAGCAGAGGTTGAAACTCTGATTCGGCTGGACTATGGTGGCACTGGCCGAGAACTGGACGTGCGGCGCCGGCTCGGTAACCGTAACGAAAATAGTCTTGGAAACGGTATTGCCTCCGTCAACAGCTTTCACCATGTAATCACCGTTAACTATAGGACTCAGGGTTCTGTTGCCTTCCCACTTTAAAGCAGTGCACGCTCCAGACATGGGTTGCAGATTACTGGTGGTGCCGAAGGAGACTTCCGTCTGGTTGGTGCAACCTTTGACTGTCCATTCGAACTTGACAGGCTGCCCCTTAATCACGCTGACACTATTGCTGGAACCATTGGCGGTGAACTCGTCGATTATCAGCGTAGGCTGCTTGACCTTAGTAGTGCAACCCTTGTGTACTAGGTGCGCACAAGTGCCAGCCGGTGTATAGGCGGCCACAGTGAACTGGTAGTTGTCGTCCACTACATCCGGTGTGAAGTCGTAGTTGTCGTCGGGATTTACGCCTGTCTTCTGGCCGCCTTTGTTCGGGTCGTATATGGCCGGTCCCCAGGAGATGTCCACAGTGGCCGTGGCGGGAGTTACCTTCCACTTCCCAGTTACCGTCTCGCCGAGCTCGATTTCAGTCTCGGAACAGGTGACATTGACTATCGGCTCGACGTGAACTATTGCTTCCAGCGTGATAGTCTTGGTGCCGCAGGTAGCGGTGAGCAAGTAGGTGGTGCATTGTGTGGGCTGGACCTGCTTGGTGCTATTCAGTGGCAGGCCAGTGCCCACGCCGGATATCTCCACGGTAGCCCCGGCAGGTTTGACATCCCAGCTCAGCGTTGCAGACTGGCCATAGCTGATATACACCTTAGCGCCGCCATCGACCTTAAAGTCTGCTGCCAGCTTGCTTTCGTCACAACCGCCGCCACCCGTTTGCGTAACGGTAAACTGGGTGGTTTGGGTTACCGGAGGGCCGCCTGGGCCTTGAGCCTCAAGGGTGAAGGTGTAGGTTTTTGGTGTAGACATATATGTAATCGGTATGGGGCAAGAGCCGCCGGTCAGCGGCCCTGTCTGACCGGTCTCGAGCACGGTCACCTTGTCGGTGTAGAGCGTGTCCCAATACAGGTATGCCGTCTTATTGACTACCTGAGTGGTGGGTGCAGGCCAGAAATAATAGATCACCGGTGGAGGCACTTGAGTTCCCGTATTTCCACCTGTCCCCCAGCCCGAGTTGGGCGGATTCCAGCCGGTGCCACCCCCTGTTAAGTCCTGAGATGCTGTCTGCTCACCAGACTCTGTGGTGGAGCCTGCGAACGGCGATTCCCCATCTCCGCTGCCCTTCACCCACACGGTGACCTCGGCTTTTTCGGTCTTTTTCCCTTTGTAGGCAGTTACTTCGTAGGTGGTTGTTTGCTGCGGGTAGCGCCACACCGTACCGGTGAGCCATGTGCCGGAGTAGATGGGGTCGGCAGCACCCACCTCACTGACCTTTACATTCTCCGCATCCATTGCCTTGTACTTCAGCTTGACCGCATCGCCCGGCTTGGCAGTCTGCTTGGGCTCGGCGGTGAAGTACATGACCTCTAGCCCATCTTTTGCTGCGTAGCTCGTCTTTTGGGCAACCGTAACCGTAGCCTTGGCGTTGACACAGCCGTTCTCGTTGCAGGCTTCCAGGTTGTAGTCGGTGGTAACAGGTGGAGTAACATCCTGACTGCCTTTTGCGGCAACATCGCCTACCCCGTGGTCAATGGTCACGGTGCCGGTTTTAGAGCCGAGCACTACCTTCCATGCCAGGGCAGCGTCTTGCCCGGGCGGGATAGAACTAGGGCTTGCTGTGTAGGAACGAATGACTGGTAAGTCCTCACCGGATACTCCAGAAAACAGGTCAGGGCCCCAGATGACCCCGGCGGCAATAAGAGCAACCGCTGCAATACCGCCGATAATCGAGCCGAGCCAGCGCGGCTGCTGCCAGAAGGGAGGCTTTGGGGGCGGTTTGGCTGTTCTTTTACCTCCCATTTTGATCTCTACTTCTTTACCTGGTTCAAAAATCCCCTTAGGTTTAGGTCTAGGTTTTGGAGGCACTTTATCGACCTCGCGTTTAGTTGCCCAGCGGAGGTGCACACCATCGCTGGTGCCATCTTCTTGATGCGGTGTCTTTGAGTGGGCGAATGCGCCCATCTCGCTGCCGTCTTCGGCACCTGTTCTAATCTCGTCAGTAGCCTTAGCCTTCTCGGCCTTCGACTGCGCATTCCAGTCTGCATCGAGCTGCACACGCCCCTGCTGGTTCCGCTCTGGACGCGGTTCAGGTACCTTTCCTTTCTTGGCCATTTTTCTGTCTCCTCCTCTATACTTAGTTAATCCATCCTGTGAGCTACAATGTTAGCCGCCGTTTCTCCGCTGCTGTATCACTAGTGGCACGCCCACAATCATTAAAAACAAAAACCCACCACAGAAAAATAGTGGTCGGTTTCACCATGGTCCTCTGGCACCCGTATGAGCCTCTTAACACAAATCACTCCCTGCCCCCAAAGTCCCTTGTTAGTATAAATTCTTAGCTAAGGGCTGTTTGAATTATACGCCTTTCGTCAAGTATTTTCATGTGTATATTCATAGATGAATTCTCAGTTCATCGAATCTGCTTTAGCTTGCTACGATTTGTCTTCTGTTATGATGACTACCGAGTTTGCTCGGGAACCTCCGAGATTGCTACAGAAGTCTGAACCTCTCAATTTTGGAACCATTGTGTGGATCACTAGCATAAATAATGGAACACTAGGACCTCTGCCAAATTCTCCTTTTCTATTGAACAGTCCATCGTATTGTGTAGTCTATCCCCTGTATATTCCGAGCACCTCGTAGCCATCGGGGATGGCGTGTATTTTCGCCATCTGTGCCGGGTCGAATCCGGTTACCTGGCATTCCCACGTTTATCCAGCTTGACCCAACTGTGTTGAAGCGTCTCTAAGCTAGATAAACCATGTCCTATCGAGGTGGGCGGGTAGCGGGCCTAAGCCTTCAGCATCTCCTTTTTCCGCAGTACCTTCTCCACGTCCTTCTTGGCACCGACCCTCTGGAAGATGGCAAGGGCTTCATCCAGGTCTTCGTGCGCCTTCTCTCGGTCTCCCTTGCGACCATGTGCCAGGTGCATCAGCCCCCGCTCGTAGAGGGTCTTGGCTTCATCCCAGGGGAGCTGGTATTGCCTGTTGATTTGAATAGCCTTGTCGAATGACTCGGGCGCCGTCCCCCAGTCCTGCCGTGCTGTGGCCAGCATACCTTTAGCCAGATACAAGGGGGCGGGTAAGCCGTACCAGTTCTGGTCGGGCTTCAGCAGCCCAAAGCCTCTGTCCACGTATTCCGCCGCTTTTTGAGGCTGGCTCATCTTCAGATAAAGCTCAGCCAGCACCGGGAGCACCCACAACTCAAAGATGACGTTGCCCCCCTTCCGGCAGATTTCTAAGCTTTTCAGCAACAGCTCTTCGGCTTTAGGATAGTCGCCCAGCTCCAGGTTAAGGCTGCCCAGGACGAAGGAACAGGCGTTAACGGCAACAGGGTTGTGCCTGTCCTCATGAGCCGAAAGAGTCCCTTGCAAAACCTCCCCGGCTTTGTCCCAGTCCCCCTGGCGGAAGTAGAGAAATCCAAAGCTTGCTGACTCTTCGAAAGAGCCTCCCGAGCCAATCAGGGCGGCTTTGCTCTCCGAGCTTTCTATCACTCGACGTGCTTCCGTCGCCTTGGAAGCTCCCCCAGATAGCGTGTAGGTCAACGCCAGCACCCAATTTAGAGAAGTTGCATCCCACTGCGGACTTATTCTTGTTATTTCTGGCAGAGCTGTTTTCTCCCATTCCAGCGCCCGTGATATATTGCGCGCCAGGGTGTGAGACAAAATAATCTCATGGCCACATATGCCGATAGCGAGCGCATTGCCGCTCCGAACAGTCGGCTCCCAGTTGTTTTCCTGATACTCAATCCCCTCGTCAAGCTCTCCTGTGCGCGCCTGGGCAGTACCAAGGGAGGTGCCCATAAACATGCCCAGCTTCTCGAATATGCCCACAGCCTTCTGAGCCCAAACGATGGAGGTGGCAGGCTCGTCTTGGTGGAGATGCAGATGTGCAGTCATCTGATAGATCAATCCCTTCTGTGGGGTGTCAGGCCCTGGCTCGAGAATAGCCAGCGCGGCCTCGGCGTGTTTCAGCGCCTTTAACTCGTCCGCCAAGCCTAGAGGCGCACTGGAGAATACCCTTCCCATCCATATATGCATCATGGCCACGTTGGGAAGATCGCCAAGCTTTTGATACAGCTCCAGGGCTTCCTGAAAATGCTTGAGGCTCGCGCTAATGTCTCCGCAAGCCCAATCAGTTCCTGCTAGTTTGCTCAGTACCTCCGCTTTCTTGGCAAGCTCCTCTTCCATCATTGCCCTCCCTATTTGAAAGCAGCGCCCTAGGCGCCCAGCATCTCCTTCTTCCTTAAGACCTTCTCCACGTCCTTCTTAGCACCGACCTTCTGGAAGATGGCAAGGGCTTCATCCAGGTCTTCGTGCGCCTTCTCCCGGTCTCCCTTGCGACCGTGGGCCAGGTACATAAGCCCCCGCTCATACAGTGTCTTGGCTTCATCCCAGGGGAGCTGGTATTGCCTGTTGATTTGAATGGCCTTGTCGAAGGACTCGGCTGCTGTACCCCAGTCCTTCCGTGCTGCGGCCAGCATGCCTTTGGCCAGATACATGGGAGCGGGTAAGCCATACCAGCTCTTATCTGGCTTAAGCAGCTCGAAGCCCCTGTCCACATATTCCGCCGCCTTGTCGGGCTTGCCCATCCTGAGGTAAAGCTCGGCCAGCACTGGAAGTACCCACAGCTCGGAGACAAGATTTCCACCCTTGTGGCAGATTCCAAGGCTTTTCAGGAGCAAGTCTTCGGCTTTGGGATAGTCCCCCAGTTCTAGGTTGAGGCTGCCCAGCGTGATGCAACAGGCGTTAGCGGCAACGAAGTTGTGCCTGCCCTCATGAGCCGACAGAGCCCATTTCAGGATCTCCTGGGCTTTTTCCCACTCCCCCAAGCGGAGATAGAGAAATCCTGGGCTAGCCGAATTCTCGAAAAGGCCTGTCTCCGAAATTTTGCTCTCAAAGCTTTCGACCATTTGACACGCTTCTTTGGCTCTCGAAATCTGGCCGGATAGCGTGTAGGTAAGCACCAGAGTCCGATTTATCAAGCGTAGACCTAGGTCACCCACTGGTGTAATTTCTGGGAGGACCATTTCTCCCCATTCCAGCGCCCGGCGAATGTTGCGCACCAGGGTGTGTGTCAGAATAATGTCCTCGGCACAGAAAGTGATAGCGAGTGCGTTGCCACCCTCAAGAGTAGGCTGCCAGTTGTTTTCCTGGTATTCGATTCCCTTGTCAACCTCTCCAACACGTGCCTGGGCGGAGCCGAGAGAGGTGCCCATGAATATGCCCAGCTTCTCGAATATGCCCATAGCCTTCTGAGCCCAAGTAAGACAGGTGGCAGGCTCATCTTTGTAGAGGTGTAGGCGTGCCATGAGCTGATAGAGAAACGCTTTGTCTACGGTATCCGGTCCCGGCTCGAGAATAGCCAGCGCAGCCTCGGCGTGTTCCAGCGCCTTTCCCTCCCCCCCAAAACCAACGGGCGCAGCGATAAGTACCCTCGCCAACCATACATGCATCATGGCCATATTGGCAAGGTCGCCCAGCTTCTGATAGAGCTTAGAGGCTTCCTGAAAATGCTTGAGGCTGGCACTAAAGTCTAAAGTGCCCCACTCAGTCCCCGCCAGTTTGGTCAGTACCTCTGCCTTCCTCCTAAGATCCTCTTCCATTATCTCCCTCCTTGTAAGTAGCGCCCTAAGCGCCCAGCATATCCTTCTTCCGCAGTACCTTCTCCACGTCCTTCCTGGCACCGACCTTCTGGAAGGTGGCGAGGGCTTCATCAAGGTCTTCATGCGCCTTCTCCCGGTCTGCCTTGCGGCCGCGAGTCAGGTGCATCAGGCCACGCTCATATAGCGTCTTGGCTTCATCCCAGGGGAGCTGGTATTGCCTGTTTATTTGGATGGCTTTATCGAAGGACTGGGCTGCTGCCCCCCAGTCCTTCCGTGCTGTGGCCAGCATGCCTTTGACCAGATACATGGGTGCAGGCAGGCCATACCAGCTCCTATCAGGCTTCAGAAGCTCAAAGCCCCTGTCCACATATTCCGCCGCCTTATCAGGCTTGCCCATTTTAAGATAAAGCTCAGCCAGCACCGGAAGCACCCACAGCTCAAATAGCACGTTGCCCCCGTTTTGGCAGATTTCCAGGCTTCTCAAAAGGAATTCTTCAGCTTTGGGGTGGTTGCCCTGTTCCAGGTTGAGGCTGCCCAGCGTGAAGCAACAGGCGTTAGCGGCAGCGAAGTTGCGCCTATCCTCGGTAACCGATAGGGACCATTCCAGATACTCTCTGGCCTTGTCCCACTCCCCCGAGCGGAGATAGAGAAATCCCGGGCTGGCCGAATCCTCGAGCTCGCCTGCTTTGCCCGGGACTTTACTCTCAACGCTTTCGACCATTTGCCACGCTTCTTTGGCCCTCGAAATCTGGCCGGATAGCGTGTAGGTAAGCACCAGAGTCCGATTTATCAAGCGTAGACCTAGGTCACCCACTGGTGTAATTTCTGGGAGGACCATTTCTCCCCATTCCAGCGCCCGGGGAATATTGCGCACCATGGTGTGTGTCACAATAATGTCATCACCACAGAAAAACATAGCAAGAGGATTTCCACTCTCAACAGTAGGCTGCCAGTTGCTTTCCTGATACTCAATTCCCTTGTCAACCTCTCCGATGCGTGCCCGGGCAGTGCCAAGGGAGGTGCCCATGAACATGCCCAGCTTCTCGAATATGCCCATAGCCTTCTGAGCCCAAAGCACGGAGGTGGCAGGCTCATCTTTATAGAGGTGTAGGCGTGCCATGGTCTGATAGAGGAACGCTTTCTCCGGGGCATCAGGTGCCGGCTCTACAATAGCCAGCGCTGCCTCGGCGTGTTCCAGCGCCTTTCCCTCGCTCCCCAATCCAATGGGCGCACCGACAAGCACCCTCGCCAAGTTCACATGTGCCATCGCCACACTGGCAAGGTCGCCCAGCCTCTGATAGAGCTTCAAGGCTTCCTGGTAATGCTTGATGCTGGCACCAAAGTCTAAAACGCCCCATTCACTCCCCGCCAGTTTGGTCAATACCTCCGCCTTCCTCCTGAGATCCTCTTCCATTATCGCCCTCCTTTCTCCATCAGCTTCAGGACAGTTTCATAGTATCGCCTCGCCTGGTCCCAGGCGAACAGCCTGGTTGCTTTATCCCCGGCCTTCTGGGAGTAATCAACAGCCTTGGACAGGTCATTCCCCTCAAGAAAGTGGTATGCCAGCGCTTCCAGATAGTCGTCTATCTTCCTGGCATATACTTTCTCCACCGATTCTCCCACCTTCAGGTGGTGCCTTCTCCTTCTGACTGGGCTGATGCCTTCATAAAGGACATCTCTGAGCTGACTGTCGGCGAAGGCGTAGACTTCCTCCCCCGGGACGTGCCTGTCCACCACCAGGCGAGCCTGCAGGCACTTATCAATTATGTCGATTAATTCGTCTTCACCTAAGCCGGTAACCTCTCTCAGCACCGGAAAACTGAACTCTCTGCCAATCACCGCCGCTGCACTCAGGACGTGGCTGGATTCTTCGTCGAGGCACTCCAGCCTCTTCCCGAGTACCTCCTTGATGCCTCGAGGAACGTGTACATCGGAAAGACTCTTGACCCCCCAGCCTTTTTCCACCGGGTAGACTGCTCCTTCTTCCACCAAGGAGCGCAATACTTCCTCGACAAAGAAAGGATTGCCTTCTGTCTTGCCATAGACCAGGTCAGGCAACTCGCTGGGAACTTTCTCGCCGAACGTCTGCCTAATCATTTGACAAACTTCACTGAACGCCAGCCGTTTTAACGGAAGCGCATGAAACAGCCTCTCCCGGTTTATTTCAGCAACCGTGCGGGAGAGGGAGCGTTGGTCGTCCAACTCCAGATCACGATAGGCACCCACAACCAGGAGACGCTCAGTGGTGATAGCCCGCGCCATGTGGTGCAGAAGCTCCATGGAGGCATCATCGAACCATTGCAGGTCATCGAGGAATAGCACCAGCGGAGTCTCTTTGCAGATGTTGACAAAGAACTGGGTAACCGCCTCGTAGAGGCGGACATGCTGTTGCGCAGAGGGTGCTGGCACTGAAGGTGGGATAGTACCCAATTTCTCGCTAACCTCAGGGACTAATTTTGCCAACTCTGGAGCAAAAGCACCCACGGCTTTGAACAGAAGAAGGGGTGGTGCCCAGCGGAAGTATTCCTTGATGATATCACTCCAGGGCTGGTAGGGTACGGCTCCCTCCCGCTCGCAGCCCCTGCCCATGAGACACTGGGCACCTCGTAGCTTGGCATAGCTTCTCAGTTCATAGGCCAGCCTGGTCTTGCCAATACCAGCCTCTCCGGTAACAAAGACCAGGCTTCCTTCATTTCTTAGGGCTGCGTCCAGGCGCGCCCTGAGGATTTTCATCTCTTGCTCCCGGTCCACCAGCGGCTGAGCCCATCGTGGCTCGGGCGTGGGAATCGCCTCAATCGCTTCCTCCCCGGTTGGCACCTCCACGTATGTGGACCTGGCTTCCGGCGCCTCAATCACAGATTTGAGAGCCTGGAAAAGCTCACCAGCCGACTGGTAGCGTTTGTCTGGGTCTTTGGAAAGAAGCTTCAGGATGACTTGCTCCAGGGCTTCCGGAATCTCCGGGGCTAGCCTTCGGGGCATCATGGGTAGGTCATTGATATGGCTGAAAATGATTTTTACCGGGTCGTCACCGGGGAAAGGAGGCCTTCCTGTAACCATTTCATAGAGAACGCAGCCCAAAGAGTACAGGTCCGACCTAGCATCGGAGCGCTTTCCCAGAGCGTGCTCAGGAGGCAGATAAGCGGGAGTTCCTACTATCACACCTCTCTGAGTGAGCTTAGGCCCGCCCAATGCTCTGGCCAGGCCGAAGTCCATCAGCTTGGGCAGACCCTCCGAGGTGATCATGATGTTCTCCGGCTTGATATCGCGGTGGAGAATGCCGTGAGAATGGGCATATTCCAGGGCCTGGCAGACCTGGCTCCCGATTCTGAGCGTCGTAGCGGCATCGCAGCGGCCACCAGGTTGAGAGCTAATCAGACCGCTGAGGTTGGGGCCATCGACGAACTCCAGGATAAGGTAGTGGCTCTCGCCCTCCTGGCCAATGTCATATATGGCGACAATATGGGGATGGGAAAGGCCGGCGGTGGCTTTGGCTTCCTGTTCAAAGCGGGCAAAGGACTCCTGGTCAAGGCCTTCGCCCTTGATGACTTTGATGGCTACGGTGCGGCCGAGCCTGGTGTCCTCAGCCTTGAAGACAATACCCCTACCACCCTCTCCCAGCTTCTTTGCGACCTTGTACCTACTGCCCTGGAACGATTCAAACACCACTCACCTCCCACGACCCTCGTTAGCAGGCCTAGCTGTTCAGACTCGTGAGCAACTGCTGCTTGATTAATACAATCATACTCCTGGGTGAGTATGGGGTCAATACTCCCCGTCTCAATGCAATGCTGGTTGGCGGGCAAATGGGACACGCTGGGCATGTTCACAATATGCCCAAGTCTACACCGTTCAAGCTGATGTAAAGCGCCTCTAAGCTGGTTTTCAGCTAGTCAAGCATAGCACCTGTAGCCAATACACATTTCATCACATTGTGGTGCTCTATCTTCTATATATTCCGAGCACTTCGTAGCCATCGGGAATGGCATGTGCTTTCGCCACCTGTGCCGGGTCGAATCCAATCACCTGCCAGCTTCCGCTCCAGCCCATCTCTTTGGCCGCCAGGAAGAAATGCGCCATGGCGATTCCTACGTCAAGGCGATAGTAGTGCTTGCCATCGCGGATGCTGCTGTATCTTCCTTTAGCATCAGCCACAGCTATTATCTCTTTTCCGGTCACCAAAAAGCGCCACGGCTGGGTATTAGCCCAGGATGGCGACAAGCGGGCACATTCCAGAGCTTCAAGTAGTTCCTTATCTTCGGTCTCAAGCGGCGAGCCCCAGTCAGAGCCAAAGGTTATCTGCTCGAGTGGCTTCCTCCGCCCGAAGTTCATCGCCCCCAGCTCGAAGAGGTCATGCGTCACCCGACCGTAAAATGAGGTGTCCGGGTAGCCGAGCGGAGTCAAGACAATAACGCGCTCACCCTTATCCAGACCCAGAAAGGCGCCGATTCGTTCCTCGGCGAACATGCCCCCGACCCAACAGGTGCCCAGGCCGTGCTGAGTGGCAAAAAGTATCATCTGCTCCATCCGGAAGCCCATATTCAGCATAAACAACGGCTTCTCCTCAGACGTAGCGATGATGAAATGTGGCGCCGAGCCGAAGAGCAAACGTGTGCCAGTCAAAGGCGTCATCCGCTCCGCCACCAGCCTGCCCTCCTTGATAAGGTGAAAACTGATTTTGATGCTACCATCAAGGGCTATGGAGCTCTTGCCAGAGCTGACCACCGCCTGTAAGACGTCTTCAGGGACAGGCCTTGACT
>Ga0315296_10001237_pt1 | contig 22359 bp, 30 predicted proteins | sample YL17G14_18_MG_FD_203921 | JGI IMG/M metagenome (GOLD analysis project Ga0315296, IMG submission 203921) | Sediment microbial communities from Yellowstone Lake, YNP, Wyoming, USA - YL17G14_18 | ecosystem: Environmental > Aquatic > Freshwater > Lake > Sediment | place: USA: Wyoming | collected...
AGCAATTGCAGTTGCCTTGTCACGCCCGTCGTGGGCGGTAAGTTCCAAGGTGACAGAAATACCGAGATGGTTCCCTAGGCCATCAATTTCGTTAATATGCATGGCTGCTTTCTTCTTTTTGATAGAAACCCTGTCCATTTTTGTTCGACTGACTTCAAATGAGAGGACCCTGACATACTTTGCTCTGGAGGGGCTTGCCATCTTTGCGCTATCTGTGCAGGTTCTGATCTGGAGAGGTAGGGGAGGATTTGCGACGCTTTTGATGCTTAGTCAAATCGGAGTCCTGGTAGCACTGGAGATTGCTTTGAAGACACTTCCTCTTCCCTACTATACCGGGAACTCGGACATCATATCGCATGAACAGTTTGTAAGAGGTATAACGGAATCGGGACACATTGGATCGTTCATGGGCGACTATCAATTCGTGCCGGTCTTCCATGTGATTTCATCTCTTGTGTACTCAAGCTTGAATCTTGGGCGCTACGAAGATGCGATTCTAATCCTTTGTTCGATTATGGGATACACACTTCCGTTTATATTCTACTCAATTCTGAGAAGAACGGGTGCAAGCGGCGATCGTAGTATGTTGTACGCTTTGATTGTCCCTTTATCATTTGTCATGCTCTATTCCCTTAGTCTGGGTCTTCCCGGTGTGTTGACCTTTCTGTTCTTCTCGCTGCTTCTTTTTGTGTCCTTGAGCGCTACGGGGGCTGGAAGGATGAGTGTTGTCGGTTTTGTTACTAGCGTCGTGCTGATTCTCAGCCATCAAGTCTCAATTCCTGTGATTATCGTAGTTATGTTCCTGACACTGGCAATTTGGAGTAGAAGTCAGGGATTCTCCATACCAGAAATGCGTGCCAAGTTGCGTCCCACATTCATCCTCGCGATTGGATACATTCTATACCAGTCTATGTACCTAATGGGACTCTACACAGGGATACTATCAGAAATGGCATTCACGTCTGATGTTACCATCCCTACGTCGTACCGAGCCACTCTGTCCGATCATTACGTTCTCAACTTCCTGATTGTCAATGCCCCTTTCTCAATATGGCTTTCTCTCATCTTCTACGGCTGGCTTTCTTACTCGAAGACTGGGATAGGCCATCTAAAGAACAGGTTCAGGACCCCCCTATTCATTCTCGGAGCGCTCGCAATAGCCACCTACATCCCAGGACCCATAGGGCATATCGGGTTTCTTAATGATTACTTGGCCCTTGGCGGGCGCAGTCTCCTGATAGCAGAACAACTCGTGATTTGGTTTGGCTTGTTCACGCTATGCAAACTCAACTCTTCCATGAGATTTCGTGGACGTATATTTCTCGCATGCGTCGTCTCCATTGTTCTCCTTGGTTCGGTCATGAGCCAGTCCAATACAGTGGATACGTCTGCAACCAAGATCCTGGGTCCAGAAGGTAGTACTGATTTTAGAACTAGCGAGCTTGCGTCTTTCTCGTTCTCCAGAGATTTCGCGGCGAGTCGGCTGCTACTCACTGATTTCGTTTCATCCAGGTATCTTACTTCAAATGGCGTTCTCAATTCTTTTCCTCTAGTATTGACCGATGTTGGTGTGTTGTTCTCAGCAGGTTCGACCGTCCTTCTCAGAACGACTGAATTGAGCAAAGACCCGCTGGGTTTCTACTCTAGCGAGTCGACCATTCGATTTCCCAAATTCGTGTCAATTGGCCCTACGGACATAAGCCAAATTGCTGGCCAGTCAGATGTTGTTTACTCTTCAGGATCCGTTGATATAATGATATTGACCAGTGAACTGTTTCTCAAATCAAACGCTGAGTGAACCATTTCTTGCGTGGGAGCGAAGGGACACTCAACCCCATCTCTGACAGTTCGCCTCAAGGGTGTCCTCTGGTTTTCCCGTGTCCTTCCACCAACCTTCGACGTTATGCGGAATGACCTCGTAGCCTGAATCTAGGAGCGGCGAGATCGCATCTGTTATCTCCATCTCGTTCATCCAGGACGGTATCGGCTTCGGATACACTTTGAAGAATGTCGGATTGAACCCGTGGACGCCTATGACGGCAAGATTCGACTTCGGCTCTTTCGGCTTCTCCACCGTCCTGAGGACCCTCGTCCCGTTCAGAGAGAGCTCCGCGATCCCGTACCTCTGCGGCTCCTTCAGGGCATCAAGGAGACTATGCATTCAGCCTTCCTGTCAGCAGTCTTCGTGGGGGGCGTGTTGATGCCGTTCTTCGACACGATGTTCCCCAAATAATGGGTGATTACCGCGTCTTTGGCAATGAAATCCTAGGTGCGGTTCACGACAAAAGCGACGTCTTTGGGCCCCCACTGGATGATGTATGCGAGGTTGACAGCAAACTTCCGACTTTCCCGGTATGACTTCTGGGCTTTCTTAGCCGTCACAACCCGAGGATGAGGCCCCCATCAATCATGCTAACGTTAACGATGCCCTTTGGAGAGTATCCTGTGTCAGACTTGCAGGCGATAGGGGTCTGGTGCATGAAACCCATGTGCGTCAATGACCTCGGCCAATTACCATAACCAACTGAGAGGATGACCACTTCGATGCTTTCTTCGCCACCCGTTCCTCCACGGCCAACGGGACGTGTTCGATAGGGGCCGTCTCTACATCGAGCAGCCTATCAATCTTCATTATGTTCTCGCATCAAAGCTCCAGTCTCTTGACTTGCGTCGCCACAGAGTCAAACGGCAATGCGATAAATTGACATATCTAAACAATAATTGCCATCCGCGCCGATATGCCACTAGGCGAGGCACGGGTCCAATGCCCACTGTAAGCGTCATCATGACTTCGTACAATCACGAACGTTACATTAGCGACGCAATAAGGAGCGTTCTGAATCAGAGAGTCAATGACCTTGAACTGATTGTGATAGACGACGCATCAGTCGACAATTCCAGGAACATCCTAGAGTCCTGGGCATCGGTCGATCCCAGGATAGTACCCGTTTATCATCGGAGCAATCAGGGCATTTCAAGGACAGTCAATGATGGTCTAGACAAAGCGAATGGAGAGTATCTTGCATTCCTTGCTTCCGACGACGTATGGAGAGGTGACAAGCTCGCGAGACAACTTGAACTACTCAAAACTGAAAGAGATAAGGTCATTTGGACTGAGGGAACCATAATAGACAAAGACGGCCAAGATACGGGGGATACCTTCACCCATATGCATAATGCAACTCACATAAGTAAGTCCGGCAACTTGCTCCAAGAATTATTCTCTGCGAACTTCATTTTTGGATCGAGTCTCATCCTCGCCAGAGAGGATTTGAATGGTCTGAGATTCAACGAGAGTCTGAAGTACCTCAGCGATTATAAATTCATCATTGATCTCGCACGGACCCTGGAGTTCGCATTTGTCCCTGAGTCACTGGCGTCGTACAGGGTGCATGGCCTAAACAGTATCATGCAGGACAAGACAAACTGGCTCAGAGACAGACAGCGACTATATACCTTGCTTCTTGCGGAGTATGGTGATATGATGCAGAGAAGAAGGAAGGCAGGAGTCTACATGAATCTCTGTGATCTCCAATCCAAACTTGGGGACAAAACTGCTGCAGTGAACGCCTTCCTTCGAGCAATTACGTTTGCACCCGAGAACCCAGTATTGTGGCTCAATGCAATCACATCCCTGGCTCCAAGGCAAAGCCTCATTGGCCGCTTTGCGGCGACAATTCACAGTGAGCTGTTGAGACTATACGGTGTTTCTTAACACCCGTATATGGTACAATGACGGAGTAACCCCAGCATATTTCTGGATTCGGAATCAGCTCACTTCAATTGACATCAAGACTTCGATTCACCTGTTTCTCTTTTGGCAGCAGCGATGAAACCGGCGATGTCATCAGAGAGTAACAAGGGCATCATTCGCTTGACCAGTCTATCATCCCAATTCCACCAGGCAATTCTGAGAAGTTTCTCAATTTGAGCTTCAAAGAATCGATAACGAATGACACGAGCAAGATTGCCTCCAACCATCGCATATGATAGTACATTGCAGACCACACGGGAGTCCATTGCGATTACCGCCCCGTCTCCAATTGTGACCCCCTGCTTGATCCGAGCGTTGGTGGCAATCCACACGTCGTTTCCGACGATGACTGGCTCAGGCACGATGCTCGAATAATCCGGAACGCCTCTCTTCCAGCATTTCGTGTCAATCCCCCAGTCATCATAGAACTCATAGAACGGATAAGTGGTCACTCATTCGTAACCATGCTTTCCGAGAAAGAGGAACTTGACACCGGGGGCGATAGAGCATAAGCTGCCAACTCTGCTGCCCATCGCGCTGCCCGCCACGAATCGCGGGTCACCGAGTACCTCGGGCAAGGGGCTGCATGTATGTCTACCATAAGATATCGGCACGTTGGGGGTTCTCGCTTCCCAACTTATAGTTTGACCACAATGAATACAGACGAGGTTCGAACCTTGACAAAATACCGTTCACGAAAGACGATTTTATCAAACCACTCAAAATGCGTGCACGAGCCATTGCAGTCACCCGTTGTTAGAGGCGACGCCATAATTACTCTCACAAGCGTGAACACCTTGGCAATTAGTCGAAAAGAGGCACCCTGTACCCGAAACGCAAAGCAGTCCATATGACTCCCTGAGGGATGTGATCCTTCCTCAGAACCGACTTGGGCTTCTGAATGACAGATGAGACTCTGCCGGCTGAGTCCTTTGAATTTTGCTCTTTTCACTGATATAGATGTAAAGAACGGGCGCGAAACCAAAATGAACCAAGAGGACGTTCTCAGCCACGTGGCGCAGGAGAGTCGGGGTGTACTTGATTATGGCCCTGCAGAAGTACGCTTGGAGTTGATCTAGAATATGCGAGATATCCTCAAAGCAATGTCGAAAACGAGCGGAGGATTTGCAGTCTCCTCGCTTTTCGGCATAGCATCATCAAAGATTATGGCGGTGATTCTGGGCCCTGCAGGCGTAGGTTTGTACTCAATGCTGACTCAGGTAAGCCAGACATCAGGATTGTTGGGAACTCTGGCTGGTGGACCAGCGCTAGTACAGGGGATTGCCAGCAGAGAAAAGGCTTCGAGAGACAAGTATGTCCATGCCACCTTCCTGATATTCTTCATTAGCGGGCTCACAACCGCCCTCGCGCTTGTAATAATGGCACCCTTGATTGCACCTGCAGTGCTGGGGTCCAGCGATCCAGCGATTGTGTGGCTAGTTCGTTTCCTTTCATTGCCTGTAGCTTTGAATGTGTTTGCCGTGTACTTTGGCAGTATTCTCAATGGGCACCGTGCGATAGGTAAGATGGCTGCAATCCAGATTGCAGTCGCAGGCACAAATGCAGCGATTGCATACCCGGTGTCTCTAGCCGCCGAAGGTGGCTACCTCTTGGCATTTGTCGAGTTGATGATAGTCACATCCTCGTTAAGTTTGGTATTGAACCTACATGTTGCGGTGCGAAGTGGATGGACCAAGTCGATTGCATTCAGCCTTCCCAAGTCAATCGACAAAGAGTCCGGCAGGCGCTTTCTCTCGCTCGCCGGGGCGACGCTGGCAACGGGACTTCTCTCGTCCTTCGTTTTACTGATTGTAAGGCTGTTCATCATTCAAGATGGAGGGCTGGACGAAGCAGGTATCTTCAATGTTGTTTGGTCCCTAAGTATGACCTATGTCGGTGTTGTTCTTGTCTCTTTTGGCACTTACTACCTTCCGACTCTCAGCAGAACCAAGGACCAAGGCGAGAAACTCTCTCTAATCAGAGACTACCTCAGGATCTCGATCATAATCATCGTGCCTATCATTGTGTTCATCGCCACGGCAAAGCAATTCGTAATCTCACTGCTGTTTTCTGGGGAGTTCTTGGAGGCGACACACACGACTAGATGGATGCTCGTCGGAGACTACATGAGGGTGACGGGATGGGTTCTCGCGATGCCCATGATCGCGTACGCAGATGTACGAGCATTCGTCGCCCTCGAATGCAGTTCGTCAGTGGGATTCTTGGCCACTTCCCTGGGTACAATGGGTTCTCTACACTCCATTGAGGGCGTGGGCTTTTCGTACCTTGTGGTGAACTCACTATACGTCGTGTTCGCATTGATTTATCTGATTAGAAGACATCGCTTTCAAGCAGACTTCCGCTTGAAGCTTTCTTGGTTCGGAGGATTGGGCATTATCGCAATTGTCTCGGCGTTCTGCTGGAATGACAACGTTGTGTTCTGGCCGAAGTGTGTGATATCGGTAGCTGCATCATTTTTATTCGTGATAGTCGTTCTTGATGATAAGGAAAGAACATGGTTGTGGAGCTTCATACGGTCTACGTTGCGAAGAATAACGCGACAGTAGGTAGCGCAATTTCCAAGTCAGTGTATGGTGATCTGCTAATGTCGTTGGAATCGCATTTGGCATGCAGAAGATGAGACTATGTCGCTAACTGATCGTAGGATTGTGAGCCTGCCGAAAATCGCGAGTGAAAAGGGGAATCTCACGTTTATCGAATCAAAGCATCATATCCCATTCGATATCAAACGAGTATACTATCTTTATGATGTTCCAGGAGGAGAGAGGAGAACACGCGCACAGGAAACTCGAGCAGCTAATGATTGCTATGAACGGCAGCTTCGATGTCGTACTTGAAGATGGAAAAACCGCAACAAAAGCGGTTGCCCAAGCAAGAGTACGATAGTCCTCAGCTCCGAGATACCTTGTCATGAAAACAAGAGAAGCGAACCCCATCAGAGAGGACAGCGACCCAGTAGCAAAAACCATGAATGACCTCCTTCTAATCGAAGACATTCCGGAAAGTATTGGCAATATCGATATTCAATACTGATTAGTCCGCTGGAATAGCGAACCTAAGTTCCTATGGCAATTGCCTTGCTCCTCAGACAACCGCTAGTTCTCTACGGACATTGAATGAAATGGACGTGGAGACAAGTATTAATTAAGCCATAGACAATGACATCATGGGACGCAATGAAGAGGCGATGGCTGGATGTCCATTGAGGACTGCAAGATCATTTCACTTCCGAAGATCGCAGACGCGAAGGGAAATCTGACTTTCGTGGAATCTGGAAGACACATTCCGTTTGATATCGAGAGGGTATACTACCTCTATGACGTACCTGGCGGAGAGGACAGGGGCGAACACGCCCATAAGACACTGCGGCAGTTCATAGTCGCCATGAGCGGAAGCTTTGATGTCTTGTTAGATGACGGGACGAAGAAGAAGAAGTTTCATCTCAATAGAGCCTACTACGGCCTCTACGTTAGCCCAATGATGTGGAGAAGACTTGACAATTTCTCATCTGGCGCTGTCTGTCTCGTACTTGCTTCAGATTTTTATAAGGTCGAAGACTATATTAGAGACTATGAGACATTCCTGAGGGCCTTGAAACAAAGACGGCAAAAGCGAGGCAGATGATGAATGAGAAGAAGCGAAAGATAGTGATAGTTGGCGCAGGTGAATTTGCTCAAATTGCCTACGAGTACTTCACTCATGATTCACAATACGAAGTTGTAGCGTTCTCTGCGGAAAGGAAATTCATCGAAAAGAATGACCTTCTCGGTCTTCCAGTGGTGCCATTCGAAGAACTCGAGAAGCTGTATAGTCCCAAGGATTACGACGTGTACATTGCGGTGACTTACACCCAGCTGAACAGGATAAGAACCAGGCTCTATAGAGAAGCGAAGGCGAAGGGCTTCTTGCCGGTCTCATATGTGAGTTCCAGAGCGTTCGTGTGGCACAACGTAGAAGTCGGGGAGAATTCATTCATCTTCGAGAACAATGTGCTACAGCACATGGTCAGAATCGGAAACAATGTGGTCCTATGGAGCGGAAACCATCTGGGACATCGCACCGTGATACGGGATAATGTCTATGTCTCTTCTCATTGCGTGATATCTGGTTACTGCGATATTGGTGAGAGTTGTTTCCTTGGAGTAAACAGCACCTACAATGATCGTGTGAAAGTGGCCAAAGACTGCATTATCGGCTCGGGCGCAGTAGTCATAAAGGATACTGAGCCTGGAAAAGTATATGTCGGTAGTCCCGCGAAGCCGCTAGACAAGAGCAGCTATCAAGCCTTTGAAGTGACGGAGAAGGAATTGTGAAGTGGCGCAAGAAAGGCTTGATTTTTGCACCTGATGGCCACTTGGACTGGGAAGAACACTCTGCCCTCACTCAGACTCCAATATTGATTGACTAAGACACAATTGGGATCTTTGCCAGTATGCGCGATGAGAAAGGTGTCAGAAGGATTGGGTACGTCGACCTCGTCCTCATTACGAGAGATCTACTCAACTATCGCATAGGACCTGTCCGGCAAGAAACGTGACCGGTAGAGTCTGTATCCAGTGGACCCGAAAACTTCTCTGAATGCAATGGTCTCACCAGGGAATTCGGGGCAATTGAGTTCATCCATAGCGACCACGGAACCCCTCACAAGATAGGGCTTTATCATTTCAAGGCACATTTGAGTAGGCTCGTAAAGCTGCATATCGAAATATGCGAGAGAAATAATCGTTTCTGGATGCTTCTTCAGGTACTGTACTGTGGTCTTGATCGCATCCCCTTCGACAATTTCGAACTTCTTGATATGCGACATGACATTTTCTCGCTGGTGATAATCAAGCACCTTTCCTAGATGGTCGACATAGTTCCCGGACACATCATATTGCTTCAATGCAACCAGATCGCATTTGCCGTCCTTCTTCGATATTGATGGGTAACCTTTGAATGTGTCAAATCCGACCACCTTTCGAGTGAAGTTGTAGGGTTCATAAGCAGCTCTGAGAGACTCAAACAGAGCCATGTTCTGTCCCCACCATACACCAAACTCCATGATTATGCCCGGAATCTTTATGATTCTTTCGTAGAGCTCGTTTACATAGAGGAATTTCGCAACCACCGAACTTCTCATATACAAACCAAGATTCACTAAAAGATGTTCAATGGGCAGAGGCGTATTCCGAAAAAGGCTTATCAATTCCTTTCTTGCTTCCTTCTGCTTCTCAGACGCGCGCGATTGAAGCTTGTAATCCAGCTTTGCCACTCACTCCTCCTCCTTGTCAACCAGAATGTCAACTGTTCCTCGCTTCCCTAGACCGCCTTTCCTCCATTAAGCACTTTCCTTCACATTTGAGGCCAATCTCACCCAAAGATAGACGAGGATTCCAGACAATCTCCACACGGAAGGGCGTAATTCTCTCCCACGGCGTAGAAAAGTATCAGAGGCTTTTTAAGGGAATATTACAGATGAGGTCGAGGATATTCCAATGATATGGAAGAAGAAGGGCCTCGTATACTGCCCAGACGGACACTCGGAGTGGGCGAAACACTCCGCTCTCACGCCAACTCCGCTGCTAATCGACGACGATACAATCAGGGTCTTCGTAAGCATGCGCGACCTTAGAGGCATAGGCAGAATAGGGTACGTCGACGTCGACGCCGATAACCCATTAAGAATCACCGACATTTCGGAAGAGCCAGTCCTTGACATCGGCATACCAGGCACCTTTGACGACAACGGAGTCATACTCGGTGACATTGCCAATCGGGATGGCAAATTGTGGATGTATTACGTGGGGTTTCAACTGGTTGAAAAGGTCAAATTCCTTGCATTCACTGGTCTTGCCATCAGTCGAGATGGGGGCGTCGGTTTCGAACGTTTTGGGAACGCACCCATCCTCGACCGAAACGAAGAAGGTCTCTACTTCAGAGCAATACATTCAGTATTGCCAGAACGTGGGACATGGAAGGCCTGGTGTGGTGTCGGGAGCGGATGGGCCTACATCGATGACAAACCATATCCCAGATACAACATCAGATGCTACGAGTCGCAAGACGGCGTTCATTTCCCTGAGACGGGTGCTCTCTGTATAGACAACACAACCGAGGAATATCGCATTGGTCGCCCGCGAGTCTACAAGACGAGAAACGGATACCAAATGTTCTACACAAAAGGAACACTAAATCACGACTACCTGCCGGGATATGCCGAATCAAGGGATGGAGTGTCCTGGGTAAGAAAGGATCATGATGTTGGAATTTCGCTATCTGCGAGTGGTTGGGATTCAAAACATCTTTGCTATCCGGCCCTTATCACCGTCCACGACAGGACATATATGTTCTACAATGGCAATGACATGGGCAAATCAGGATTCGGCTGTGCCGTTCTTGAGCAGTAGGCAGGCGGTGTTTATTGGCAACAATTAGGCGATACTCGACAACGCAGAAGGAAGAGTGGAACAGATTCGTTTCGAACTCAAGAAACGGAACTTTCCTCTTTCATAGGGAATACATGGAATACCATTCAGATCGATTCCAGGACAGTTCCCTGCTGTTCTTCTCAAAGCAGCCAGACTTGATAGCAGTCATGCCGGCTAGCATCGCAGGAGATGTGATGACAAGCCATGCTGGTCTTACTTTTGGCGGGATCGTCTCAGATGACAGAATGAGAGTGACCACTATGATGGAGGTCTTCCAGGGCCTCATGAGGTATCTGAAGGAAGCAGACGTCAAGAAGCTCGTCTACAAGGCGATACCCCACATCTACCATTCTGTTCCCGCAGAAGAGGACTTGTATGCGCTTTTCCTGCTGGATGCGAGGTTGATCAGACGAGATGTCTCATCCACCATCTTCATGGCCGATAGGGTGCCATTCGTCAAAGAACGAAGATGGTGCGTAAGAAAGGGTCTGTCTCAGGGTACGAAGGTGGAGCCAAGTGCCGATTTTGCCAGTTTCATGGAAATCGAAGAGAAGAACCTGGAGTCTAGACATGGCGTTAGACCTACGCACACGAAGGAGGAGATGGTTCTCTTGGCCAGTAGGTTTCCGGAGAACATTCGGCTGTTTGCGGCTGTGAGAGACGGTCGCATGGAAGGAGGCGTGATAGTGTACGAAAGCAAGAATGTGGCCCACACACAGTACATCGCCTCGACTGAGGAGGGGAGAAAAACTTACGTGGCGGATTGCGTGTTAGATTACTTGATAAACGAACACTATGTCAATAAGAGGTACTTCGATTTCGGCATCTCAACAGAGAATGCTGGAAGATTTTTGAATTCCAGCTTGTCGGATTACAAGAGCACCTTTGGGGCGAAAGCCACGGTGTATGATACCTATGAAATCAAGTGCGAATAAGCGTGCCTCTATCACGGATCACCGTAACAAGCTCCTCTTTCTTGAACATGACGATTCGAATGGTGCGGTGGGATCACCATGTCTGTAAAATCAATCGACCTTTCAAGGGAATTCGAAGAGATTGGAGAGTCCGTTCTCAAGGCAATTGAGGAGGTACTTGCCTGTGGACAGTTCATCAATGGCTCGGAATGTAAAGCGTTTGAATCCGAGTTCTCGTCATATGTAGACACAAAGTATGGTGTTGGGGTCAATTCGGGATCAGATGCTCTTTTCACTGCAATAAGGGCACTTGGAATTGGCCCAGGCGATGAAGTAATCACAACTGCCCACACATTCGTTTCAACGGTCGATGCAATAACCAGGAATGGAGCAAGACCAATTCTAGTTGATATCGACCCCCAGACATACTGCATCGATGCCTCGAGAATACGAGAGAGGATTGGGGACAAGACGAAGGCAATTCTTCCGGTCCACATCTATGGACATCCCTCGAACATGGATGAAATCCTGGAAATTGCTGAAGACAAAAGCATCTTTGTCATCGAAGACGCGTGCCAAGCACATGGCGCCACATACAAAGGTAAGAAGGTCGGCTCCCTTGCAGACGTTGCATGTTTCAGCTTCTATCCGACGAAAAACTTAGGCGCTTATGGAGATGCAGGAATCGTGGTGACAAACGCCGAAGAGACAGCAACAAGAGTGAGAAAGATAAGCAACTATGGGCAATCTCAGAAGTATTACTACGAGACCGTAGGCGTCAACAGCAGACTCGACGAGATTCAAGCAGCAGTCCTGAGAGTGAAGCTCAGACATCTTGATGACTGGAATGCGCGGCGTAGAACCATTGCCCAGACTTACCAGAAGGAACTGAGGGATATCAACATAGTCCTGCCCACGGAAGCGCCATATGCCACACATGTCTATCATCAATTCGTCATCAGGACGGAGAATAGACAGCGCCTTCAGAAGGATCTGAATTCGAGGGGGATAGGGACAAACGTTCATTATCCTCTACCAGTCCATCTGCAAGAGTCGTACAGGAAGAATGGCCAAGATAATCGACTACCTATTACGGAGGCCGTGTCTGAGTCTGTGCTTTCTCTGCCAATGTTCCCCCAAATGACGCGTGATGAAACCTCGACAGTAGTAGATGCTATGCTGGATGCGCTTGGTTAGCATTCAGGTCCCTCCCATGCTACCATGAAAGATCCCTTAGTGAATCGGGCATGAGCGTCCTTGACCAGGGCATTGGGGACACTGAGCTGATCGTTGTTGACGGTTTCTCAGCAGATGGATCACGCAAGCAGATAGAGAAGATATCAAAAGAGGATTCGCGCCTGAAACCATTCCGTCGCGACCAGGACCATCCTGCGTTGGGAATCCAGGCCGAATCGCTTCACGAGTCCATCACGATCAACATGAGACCGGTTTAAAAGCCCATAAGTCTGCTCGGCTTGTCCGTTGTCGGTATCAGCCTATTTGGACCCGTGTGCGTCAGCGGATGCAGACGCGTGCCGTACCCTCCCGATAGGACTAGACCTTTCATCGGCAGTATCTTCGTAACCGCCCTCGAAAGAGTCGACATCCCTACTCAGCGACTTCTCGCTGGCAGCCAGCCGATACTGGGCACATGAGCAACATCCATTATTGGACCATCGTGCATTAAGGGCGGAACCGGATGATAATCTCCAAGACGCCTCTCAGGGTGAGCTTCGCCGGAGGAGGCACCGACATAGCCGACTACTACAGGACCGGGTACGGCGCCGTCGTAAGTTCCGCCATCAGGAAGTACGTCTATGTCACCGTCAACAAGAGGTTCGACGACGACATCCGCATCAGCTACGCCAAGACCGAGATAGTGGACTCCGTCGACAAGATAGAGCACGGGCTCGTCCGCGAAGCGTTGCGAAAGGTCGGCATCAGGAACGGCATCGAGATCACCACTATCGCCGACATCCCCTCCAGAGGTACCGGCCTCGGCTCATCGTCCGCAATCGCCGTCGGCCCCCTCGCGACCTCGTTCCATTCGGAGACTCGGCCTTTTCCCAGTACCTCCATCACCGCTTTCCTTTCGTCTTCTGGCAATCTGTCCCCGACGAGTACGCACCTCTCCACCTCTCTTGCCATTTCCGCCTCCCCCAGTAGTCCAAGAGGTTCATGGAGTTGTTCTCGGCTCCGGGATGTTTATGATCACAACACTGCGGTCTAAGGCGACCTTCAGACGAGGTGCTATGAGGCAACAATTTGACCTGATACTGCCATTCAGTCAATTGCCCGAGATTGTCTCTGAGATAATCGGTCCCGAGCACAAGATGGGTTCGGAACGAGCGCCAAGAGCGTTTGGTGTGCCTAAGAGACTGGCTCCGGGCATCGTTTAGAAGAGCATCCACCTTCTCCTGGCAAGGTCGAACTAGGTGATGCACATCTTGAGTAGGCGATCCAGACTGTCAACCCGAACTCAAAATGCCAATTCCAGTTCCCAGCTGTTCTGGTCACTGTCAAAATGACCTGCTCCAATTCGAGAACCGAAAATCTGATAGAGTCTGCAGCCAGACCGCGGATCATTCTTTTTCAGCAAAAGACCACAACGACGTATCCAACTGGAGATAGCGGGCTTGACCTGCCAGATATTCCTACGAGGTTTCAGTTTCATTGAGAATGTATGATGCAACAGACTCTGGAGAATAGAATTGCTTGAATCTCGAATCCCTGTAGTCTATCGTGTCTCTGAATTCGCGTTCTATGTCATTGACGTGGTTTTTCAGTATCTGACACGATTTCTCAAGATCTATGTCTTGGAGCAATTCATATCCCAAATCGCCCACACTCAGGAAATCCCTTCCTGGCACAAGAGGATCATACCAATCTACACACATGTTGTCAGAGATCAAAACCATGCCACTCAGGAATGAGTCAATAACCCTGAATGGTATGCTCCCTCGAAGTCCCGTAATGTTGAGTGTAGAGAAGGATCCCTGGACAAGGTCAAGATAATGCTTATCTCCAATCCTCTTTCGGTTCTCAAGTCGCAAGGCTTCGCTTCCCAATTGCCCCAGAAACTTGTCTTGTTTGGCTAGGCCAAGAATCACCTTCGCATCCGGGATATTGTCCTTAACCCAGACAGCCATCTGTGCTCTCTTCAGATGCGGATGATGCGAATTGGGAATATCGATATCATCATACGCCATTCCAAAATAGACCAGGAGATTGTACTTTCTCGCCGAAACCCTCCGCCCCTTCTCAAACACCCGTAGAATCTTGATGTTCTTGTTGAAGTCCATGCACCTACTCAGTGGTCTTCCAAGCATGAGTGGTTTGACCTTATGTGATTGTTCGACGACTAATTGGGGCAACACGATCCTACTCTGGCGACTCAATTGCACAAACCCTTTCCTGAAGTCTTTTGGGTATTGGCATTTGAAGTAGACATCAGCGTTTTCGATGAATCTTCGACTTGAGAAATCCCAGGGGGTATCAAGAACGTTTATTGCGAACTTGCGCTTCTTCGAACCATATCTTATTGTTCCAACTACATGAGACCAGTCGTCTCCAGAGGATGGCGCTGTCCAGCCAATCTTCTTTCTTGCGTGGTTGACAAATCTGTGGATCCGGCCAGGACCAAACCCTGGAGCGTATGAAATATTGAATTCGTCAATGATCCTTTGCTTCTCGAGGATATAGAAGCCCGTCAGAAAGTATTCAGAGTAGGGAACATTTGAGAGATTTTCAATCTCCACACGCACTGCCATTGATAGTCAACCTCGCCTCGTCTGAAACCTAGTCATCCGGGTCCTTCCGCTCCATGAGGTGAAAGCAGGTCAAGCTATACTCCGAGTACAGGATGCTCTCCAAGCAGTGTATCTCAACCGACACTCCCATGCTCGCTTAGCCTCCTCTCAGCTTCCGCGATGTCCTCAGGCGTTCCCAGAACGACCACGCACTCGGAAGGTATCACATCTACGTAGACTTTGTTGCCATCCTCTATGAAGTCGTTGTATAGCGGAGCGATGTACCACTCGCCCTCACTGGACGATACAGCCCTCGCCCTGACGAGCTTCTCGAACTTGCGGAACGAATCGAAGTAGTAAAGCCCTATGCAGCATTTGTTGGATATCCGGACCTTCTCGGTCGTTCTAAGGACCATGCCGTCACCGACGGTCTCGACAAAGCTCCATCGGTCCCCCGGTGCCGAGAACACAGGTATCCATCCGTTGCCACGAATGGAGCGTGGTTTGAGCTGCTCAGGGCTGACATGAGTGTCAATGTTGAAGATAATCACTGAGTCGTCCTCATCGAAGAATTCCCCGGCCAACATAGCCGTTTCCGCCTGACCTCTCGTTGAAGAGTCGAGGATTTTGACTCGCACGCGCTTGATTCCGTACTGTCGACATTTCTCTTTGATGAAATCCCGGACCCGCGGGGTGTCCCGAGCGACGAATATGAACTCGCTCTTCCTGAAGTTCACAAGGCTCACAATCGACCATTCGAAAAGGGTCTTCCCGTGAAATGGTATTTCGTACTTCTCCACCGTATAGCCCTTCTCCTTGAACCTAACTCCCTGGCCGGCCATCGTGATGACGACTTTCAAAGGGGTCACTCCAAGAGATCGCACAGAATCTTGAATCCCCTGAGCAGCATGGTTTTCTGTCTCGCAGGACTGTCCTTGTGCAGAGGCAACATCGAGATGAACAGGAGGGCCTCGAGGAACCTCGTACGTCGCAGGTCGTACCCGTTGGATTCCAGGTGTCTCACGAATATCTTCCCAATGACATCGTGATAGTCAGAGGCACGCCAGATTATTGATGGCAGGCGGTCCTTGTCCTCCACGATCCTGTACTGGTCGAACATTATAAAGTCGTAGAATCCCAACGCGCTGTGCGACAATTTTGCCAGGTCATAGTACACGTCCCCGAAGACAGATGGGCGTCCGAACGCCCCACGGGGGTCTATGAGCTTAGTGATCCCGTGCTTGCTGTCGTAGAGTATGTTGCTGAAGCATAGATCCCCATGTATGACCTGGAACGTGGGCACATCATAGACACCGAATTTCTTGATGAGCCCAGGTAAGGATTCCTGGAACTCTTTCATGGAGATGCTGCGCTTCTTGTCTCGCGACCGCCACACCATCTTCTCAATCGATGGGTCGTTGGATTCGTCTACATAGGTCCGGAGTCTCTGCAGGGTCTTGTCGAGGTACATCTGCTGAAGGTCCTCGTGAATCTTGGGGTCCATATTGACATGCTTCGAGGCGATGCGGATTATGCTGAACAATCTCTCGAAGATCTTGTTCCATGTGTCGAAATCGAATCGGGCGTAGACAAAGCAATCATCGAGAGAAGGATAGCTGTAGTACTCCATCTCGATGAACGGTTTCCTGTTGTCCGCCGAGTGATCGAATATGTGGGGCACATAGTATCGAAGGTCGCTCGGAATGGTGAGGTACCAATTGATCTCGTTGGCCAGCTTCTCTGTTTCCCAGCTCGTCTTGACGAGGCTAGACACGCTGCCACCAAAGCGGACCTTGTTGAAGAACCGCGTATTCATCAAGCGTCTTCTTGCGAGGTAGTAGTTGTCCACGTGCCCACAATCCATCCAATCGCGCGATTCGGCGAATATGGTCTCCCTGCTCTGATTATAGTAACTCTTGATCGTTTTGTAGAAGGCCTCGCGCTTGTTCGCTTCGTTCTCGCGATGCATAATCTCTAGGAACCTCCTAGTGTTTGAGACTCCCCAGACGCCGATGAATGTCCTCCAGTTCTCCGGATCCATTCTGAATTCCTTGTCGGAAATATCAGATACCTTCCCCTTCGTATCCTTGAAAAGAGTCCATCTCTCCGTCTCAACCGTGTTGCTGCAACCTATGAAATCCTTGCCTATCAGGACAGGATCCATGTCTGCAATGATCGTATCTGCGAAGTTTATGATAGAAGGACCACCGAGTATCGCTGGATCGCTCATAATCACCTGTTCCAGGGTGTCCGAGATGGATTCCGTGGGATCCAGCATAACCAGATTCGTGGATTCCTCGGGGAAGAATCGAAAGTAATCCACGACCGCTTCAGCATTCTCTTGGATGCCGATATATGCCTTGATGGACTGCCCCTGGTAACTGTCCATGATCCTTCGGAATGCTATCTTCCCCATCATCGGCACTAGGACAGGCGGGATGGAACCGAACTCATTCTGCATCTCGACTGCGACGGTTTTGGAGCTGGGTACGATTAGACTGATCTGCACCTATCCATCTCCCTTCACTCTTTCTTCTTCCCGATGTCGAGCAATTTGGTGATTTCCTTGTAACTCATACTCGCGAACTCGTTCGGTCTCACGGACTTATCGTCCACGTAGAAGCCCTCGAACCCGCACCAGGGCTTACCGATATGTATCTCGTCGAATGGGACCTTGTTCCTCTTCAGCCACTCGATTAGAACTGGAACCGTATTCGCGACTATCTTCCCCAGATTGCTCTCGTGAGTGCGCATCTGCCGGCTTGTGTAGAGGACTATCGTGAAGCCCCCGTCCTTGTACTTCTGAATCTGCCGGATGACCTCGAGGTTGGGCCGTGCGTTGAGGTATGAAACACCCTCGTCCTTCGTGTGACAAACGGTCCCGTCGACGTCTATGACTATCCGTTTTGAATCGGAACGGGTCGTCTTCGTGTCCTTCTTGTGGCGCTGAGACTTAGTCAATGCAGACAGCCCCCAGGAGCGTTATCGAATGGTTGACCGAACCTATCTCGGTTCTCGTATCCAGAAGATGCAGTCATCCTTATATGTACTTCCACTTCAAAGGAACTCCCCTTGTGATGCCAGGGGGTTCGATACGGGCTAGAGCGACTGCATCAGAGAGCCGGAGCTTTCAAAGCGCAACCCGTCCCTCTGTCCGACCCGCCGACCTCCTCCTCACAAACGACAATTGCATCAGCCCCTACTCAAGGAATTGCCACCCCCGTAGAGTCTGGCAGACGAGGCACTCAGAGAAGACCAGCAGTCCTTGAAATTCCTACAAATCCCAAGTCCGATCTGAGTCCTTCTCAGGTGAACTGGGACTCTCTTTGGCTAGTTCACAGACCTACTATTCAAAAGGGCTCCTTATGAGATTTGTTGTGTGCTCCCCACAATCCACCTGCAATCTTTGGTCGACAAGCCCTTTCGGAAGAACGGCAACACGAGCACATCGCACGAGGAGCACAGCCTCGCGAGCTCATCATCAGAGGGACGAACGCATTCAACGGGACAGGAAGTCTTGAATCGTCTTCCCGACCCACCCGCAACGATGGTCTTTGACATCCTCCGCCTCGCACCTCACGAAACCCCTTGCATCGTAGTAAACAAGAAATCTGGTTTTCAAAACGCGCCTGCCAATGGAGATTCCTGTTTCCTCTCCGTCCTCCGACCTAGTTCAAGACTTTTCTCCAACGGTCATTTCTAGAAGAGCAAATTGTGGGCTCTGTTGGATTTGAACTCACTAAAGTGACTGGCTCGACCAGGAAAGCTATGAGATCGCCCGTTTATCGCGTCTTTGGAAGGGAACCGATAACCGGATTCAAACTCCTTCTTCTTCTCAGTTCTTTCAAAGAAAGATGGAAGCTGGAGCCTAGCCTATTCTTGCTATGTCTCGACTACCTTACTTCGTTATGAAGTACAGGGAGGCAGGAAACTCTCCGCTGGGGTAATCGAATGGTTTCACTCTTTCTCCATTGAGTCCCTCATCATCAGCCTGCGGCAAATACTCAGGGAATACCTCTTTCATGTCATTCTTGCGGTCATAATGCAGCATGCTCATGCAGAACAGTATTTCCGCGTGTACATTGTCTATCAAGAAAGCTCTCAACAGCGAAGTCTCAGACCAATGGAAGAGCGTTTGGAGGGCGTTACGCTGGTAATCATATGGGAGGAAGATATCGTGGAAGTGCACAATAACCCCAGGCCTGAGTCGAGGAAGTACCTCAAGAACAAGGTGGTTGACATCGCTGCCGGTTCTTACGGTGTGGGATGAGTCAATAAGTAGCAAATCATTCTTGGTTAGTTGCTCAAAAATGTCCAAAGGTATTTCTTGCACTTCCCTTGAAATCAACTCAATACCACTAATCCTCCTTACAAAGTCAGTGGGGTATGGGTCAACCGAGATTATCCTGCATCCCTCAGCATTCTCCTTTGAGTTGAGCTCAGTCGCATGCTTCAGACAGTATGTGGATACACCTGCCCCAACCTCAAGTATAGTCTTGGGGTGGTAATATCGAACTACGGAATGAAGGGCCTGTGCTTCCAAGTAGCCAAAGCCAGGTCCCGCATTCAATTTCACCGCTTCCAAGTAAGTCGAATTGCCCTTGTACTCAGTCTGATATGGCAGGCATATCGTTCTCAGATTCGATACCTGTCTATCGAGGGTGGTGTCCAAACCAGGGAGTGACGACCTCTTGGACCAGAGATGTTTCTTCTTACTCAGTTCAACAATATTGGGTACGCCAACAGAGTAATGGACTGGTAGGATGAAAATTCCAAAGGAAATGGCGACCTTGTGCAGTCTCAAGAAAAATCGTAGCAACATCTTCTGCAGAGCGTTCACCGGTTTCCCCCGATTCTTGATGGCTTGGAGGGCTTAAGGGCTTTTCTGAGAGTGATTGATTGAAGGCATCGGTGTCATGAACCTTCGCGCTAGATGTAGTCGGCCTTCCTTCGTCCTAGAGGGGGTATGAGATCGGCCTCAAGACCCCCCTAGCTAGGGCCTAGAAAGGGCCTGGTTTGAGCCGGGTTAGATCAGAAGGGGTCCCGTCCTGATGCCTCTTTTGGATAGGTACAATGGTACATAGAACCAGGCCAGACAGGCTAGTCCCAATGTACCGGCGTACCATGTCGCGCACTAACACAAACAGGACTTGCATTGGTTATCATCAACTGCAGATGGTCACGTTGTCAGAGATACGGCGTCGCGTTCTCCCGGACCACAAATCTCTCGTCCTTGAGCAAGCGCCCGTTCGCGCTCAGTATCTTGAACTCCTTTCCTACTCGCAGCGGTTCTATAAGGAAGCTAGAGAGAGATTCAAGGAAAAGGACTGATCTCGGGGAGTGCCGGCATTTCCCTTCTTCGCACACATCCGCCATGGATGGCCATCCCGATGAGCGACATTTATTATCCTGCCACGGCTCATTCAGGGCCGAAATCCCGATGATAATCTCCAAGACGCCTCTCAGGGTCAGCTTCGCCGGAGGAGGCACCGACATAGCCGACTACTACAGGACCGGGTACGGCGCCGTCGTGAGCTCCGCCATCAGGAAGTACGTCTATGTCACCGTCAACAAGAGGTTCGACGACGACATCCGCATCAGCTACGCCAAGACCGAGATAGTGGACTCCGTCGACAAGATAGAGCACGGGCTCGTCCGGGAAGCGCGAAGTCAAGAAATGTCTAATGTCAATCGAACGGCCTTTGACCGAGCCATACTTTGTTTCCTTCGCCTTCTCTATAGAATCAACTGCTCGACCCTCTGGGATCTGAACCCGCCAAATTGACTGGCTCGACTCGAGAAGGCACAAGACCGCCCGTTTGTCGCGTCTTTGGATGGCGACCGGAAACCGGACCTAAACCCCTTCTGCTTTTTGAAAAACAAGAGATTGCTCGGACCCATTCTTCTCTTTGTTGTGTCTAGTCCATTCCTTGACACTTATTCTGTAGAACACCGTATCCATATGGGCCACTGAGGAGAGAGCGAACAGAAGTGAACCAAAGAGAAATATGCATTTCAGGACAGCTATTCGAATCTTGTCTCCGTTTGTGTTTCCTCTTCGAATCGAGAACATCCTGTTGACGTAATCTGGAGCAAAACTGCAGATATGGAATACCCCGTCCCAAGATTGCAGAGCATAGGATTCGTCCAAAAGAGACAAGCCATTCTTCTCAAAGACTCTGATCAACTCCTCACTTCTGATTCGTCTGAGGTGCCCTTCATCTTCGTAGATCCATCTCATTTCTCTAGATTTGGATGACTCTTCACCATTCACGAGCCTCATAACCTTCTCCTCAACCGAACCTGGGTTTCCGCAGGGAAGGATTGCGCACAGGTAAGTCCCATTGCGAACAAGGCGAGACATGTCTTGGACAGTCTCTTCAAGATTCCAAACGTGTTCGAGGACGTGCCAGGAAAAGACAAGGTCGAAACTCCTGTCTGGGAAGGGCGCTACTCTCCCATCGAATAACACGAATTGATGTTGGGGAAAACGCTTACTAGCCTTTCTCACGGCATTGCCCGAGATGTCGACTCCAAATATCTCGCTGTTCGGAAACATCTCCCTCAGGAGTCCAATCTTGCCACCTTGACCACAACCGTAGTCCAATACACTTCGCACATCGCGCGGAATTCTAGATAAAACGGCTCTGACTCGGAATTCTTCAAACTTGGGTCCCGTCAACATATAGTCCGTTTTATACCGCTCATCATAGAAGTCTCTAAGGCTAGAGTCGGCCGAAGTAGTGGTCAGGAACATTTCCCCCTACCCCAATCGCGTCTGGGGGCTTATGGGCTTTTCTGAGAACAGACTGATTAACAGAAGGTATCGGTATGATGACCTTTGCGCTACCTGTGATCTACCTTGCCTCGTCCTAGATGGGTCCTGAGATTGGCCTCAAGGCCCCCTTATTCGACCCCCGAAAAGAGGCCCATTTTGACACCTAAAGAGGACCTTGCATCTGTACCTCTTTTGAATCGGTACATTGGCACGTTACGTATGTCCAGACTGGCTGGTCCCAATGTACCATGTCACGGACTAACACAAACAGGACTTGTATTGGCTATCATCAAGTGCAGATGACCCCGTAGTTGAAGATAAGGCGTCGCGTTCTCCCCGACCACGAGCCGCTCGCCATTGAGCAAGAGCCCGCTCGCACCCATTATCTCGGACTCCTTTCCTATCCGCACCGGTTCTATAAGGAAGCCAGTGAGAGATTCAAGGAAAAGGACTGATCTCGGCGAGGATTGGCATTTCCCTCTTCTTCACGCATCCGCCATGGATGGCCATTCCGATGAGCGACATTTATTATCCTGCCACGGCTCATTCAGGGCCGAAATCCCGATGATAATCTCCAAGACGCCTCTCAGGGTGAGCTTCGCCGGCGGAGGCACCGACATAGCCGACTACTACAGGACCGGGTACGGCGCCGTCGTAAGTTCCGCCATCAGGAAGTACGTCTATGTCACCGTCAACAAGAGGTTCGACGACGACATCCGCATCAGCTACGCCA
>Ga0315296_10001238_pt1 | contig 22356 bp, 14 predicted proteins | sample YL17G14_18_MG_FD_203921 | JGI IMG/M metagenome (GOLD analysis project Ga0315296, IMG submission 203921) | Sediment microbial communities from Yellowstone Lake, YNP, Wyoming, USA - YL17G14_18 | ecosystem: Environmental > Aquatic > Freshwater > Lake > Sediment | place: USA: Wyoming | collected...
AGGCTCGGCTATCATGATGCGGTCAGGGGTCGCCCACTTCGTCTGGAGTATGCCCTTCGCGAGGGCCGCGCCCATGTTCCCGCCGCCGATGATGGCTATCTTCTTGTTGTTCATTCCTGTCCAGCCTATGAGAGCGTGAGAGCCAAGCTGGCGGGGATATTTAACTTCGAGTGTAAAAAGATGGGCATTTCGCGCCAGTGTTGTCTGGTCTTCAGGTTACGTTCAGCCAGAGATGGACCTCTCTGTACGAATCCTGTGATATGGGCTGGCCTTCGGTGAATAGCAGGAACTGCAGCTTCCAGGTTCCGGGTGCGGTCACGGTGAAGTTGAAGGTCTGGTTGTAGTAGGCGAGATGTACGAGCGAGAAGTTCTGGGCGATCGCGACATGCGGCGTGAGCGCGTGGCTCTGGTCCCAGTCGACAGAATTCTCCGCGATCTCGAAGTTGCCGTCCGCTGCGGTCGTAAGGACGATCACCATGGAATAGTTCATTGGCTGGTGCTCGAACGATTTCACGGACAACAAGACCGTCCCCTGCTGACCGACCGTCAAGTCCCTGGGATAGTCCGTCGCCATGCCCCCGGGCCCGAGGATAGCGAGCTGCGTGAACCTCTCTCCTGTCCTTGGGGTCGTGATGGCCCACGCGAGGACGACCACCGAGGCGACCAGCATGATGACAATGCCGATCGTGAGCAGTTTGTCGACCATGGGCATGCCCCTGAAATCCATCTTGAAGTCGACCACTATCGCGAACCTCTCGTCCACTGGCAGTCTACTCCTCCGGTACCAGCCGATTGCGGACGCCAACAGGATGAATCCCGAGACGGAGGCCATGATCGGGTCCAGCCTGATGCCATAGGGGGTGAAGTTGAGCGCGAGCCCGATCAGAGGCACGATCGCTATGCTCAGCCCGAAGCTCAGTGCGGTCCGTTCGATGCCGTCAATCTGGTCGTTCTCCGGGAAAAGTGCTGCGGTCGCCGCGTACCCCGGGAGGAATAGTACGAAGATGAGGCCGAGTATCTGCCGCGCTAGGCTGTCCGGGAAGAAGGCGATTAGTGCGACAAGCAACAGCGCAAGCCCGACGCACAGGAGGAGATCGTAAGGAGTCTCCCTGATCTCCAGCTTGAACCTGAATGGCCTGTTGCCCTCGTCCACCACCGATGCCCTCCGAAACCGTAGTCTGGAATCTCGACTCCTAACCTGATTGGTCTATATGAAAGCTTCACATGAAGGCCAAGCCAGTCCATCGGTTCCGTGCAGTCTCCGCTTTGCACGAGAGGGTATTATAGAATCCTCATGCATCTGCTACTTCGCTGCCCGAGTGGAATATCCTCATTGGAGAGTGACGCGCCCTGCTAGTCTCTCACAAGATCTTCATCGCGATGCTGATATGGACGACGATTTCCGTCCTGATATCCCTCTCGTCAGGAATTGAGGTCCTCGTCACTCTGATCCTCATCGGGCTTCTCGTCATCCGCGAGCTCACGGACGGCTTCTTGACAAGGGAGCTTCGACACAGGATGGATTTCTTCATATACGCAGGGCTGGTGTTGTTCGTGGTGGTCGTCCTGCGTCGGGTGCTGCTCGTTCTGTCGTGATCACTTCTGCTTATGCGCCTTTCCGTGCCGCTCCCGCTCCCTGAGCAGATACCTGACGAGCCCTAGTCGCCATTCGGGATGCTCCTCGGAGGCTTTCTCGACCATTTCTTCCATTGTCAACGGCTCCGGCTTGGGTTCCTCCCTTCTCCTTAGGAATTCGAGCGGCAACAGGGTAGCTATCTGCCTGAGGACGTATCTTGCCTTCCTGGCGATCCATGCAATTGAGCGATCGACAACGTCCGTTGCTACCCAGAGGGTCAAGACGAAGGCTACAGAGGCGAAAGCTGCCTTAGCGTTCGCAGAGGCTTTTCCCGTGAACTCCATGGCAATCGCGACGGGATCGAAGAAGTCCCTATGGCTCTCGTCGAAGAACACGGCGGTCCTCTCGCGGCAGACCTCGTCGATCACATTGTTCCCGAAGACGGCGTTGTCCATGTAGTCGCGCATGCCGTTGATCAGGATGCTGGGATCGGACAGCAGCAGGATCGAACCGATCCCCATGCGCTCCCTCGCGACGATCGGGAAGGGGCCGCGCGGCTCCCCCCATTCCTGCAACCTGTTGCCGTTCGTGTCGAGCCAGCTTGCGATGCTCGAGAGGGCGATGACATCCGTAGTATCGGGGTTCACTATCAGCGAGGAGGGATAGTTGAGCAGAAGCGTGGTCACGTTTCTCGTCACTGGGTCATTCTTCAGGTCGAACAGGACGGAGAACTCCGGCTGTTTCTCGTAGGCGAGGTCCATCACGAGGTCGCTGCAGACTGTTACCGGACCCGAAATCATCGGCTAGCAGCAGCTGCCCGCCGTCCCTCACAAAGTCTCCGACGGCCACGCTTTCAGAGGAGGTGATGGACTTGGCAGGTCCGATGATCATGAGAGCGGCTGTCTGCGGGTCCAGATTGATTTTGTCTAGGGCCAACTGCTCGATCGTGATGTCCGTCCCGCTTGACTTGACGGTGAACGAAGGGGCGAACCTCCCCAGTCTGTAGGCCATGACTGCGAGGTCGCTCGTGCCGTTCCAGCCTGAGTTGAAAACCGAGAAATCGGCGCTCGAGGACGCCACGGGAGCCGTCATGCTCACGATCAGGAGAGCTATCGCGACCGCCATGACCGCGGTGACCGCATACCCTTTCCTGAGCCTAGACCGCATGTGGCGCCCCCGGTTTCCTGATTGTGACTAGGTTCGTGAGGCTTGCGCTCATCTGAACAGAGTCCATGTCCGAAAGGTCGAACCCAGAGTACAGCGCTTGCTCGAAAAGGAGCGTGATTCGATCGACGGGACTGGACGGATATCCGACCAGTTTCAGCATCCGGGCGACCTCCCAGTGGGTCATGCTCGCCCTCAGCGACAGGTTCTCTCTTCGCGTGAGGAACGCGAGCAGTCTCTGGTAGTACCAGATGATCCTCTCGTTCGGAGTCGCTGATCCTTCCTTCGGCATGCTTATCTCATGGGCGAATTCCTCTGCTGAAGCGGGGGTAGGAGCCGGAATCGGGCCTGTCGCTAGGTCCAAGGATTCGAGGACCTCAGAAGGCGTTCTTCTTGCGAGCAGCTTCCGGCGTTTCCTGGTCTGGAGAAGTCTGACAGATACCGCTGCGAGGAGCAAGACGAGCAGCCAGAAGTAATAGGCGTAGGGGCCGATGAAGAGATACGGATAGAACTCGGGCATTCCGCCACCCCAGCCAGGGATGACAGGGAAGAACGGATACTTGCTCTGCTTGAGGGCGTAGATGGTGAAGCCGACCTCGTCCGAAGAGTATCTCCATATCATGTCTCTGTGGAGGAACTCTGCGATGAGCGCGTGCCCTCCGAGAGACAACCCCTCACTGGGGAAGGAGAACGCGAAACCACCCTCCTCATCCGTGGTGGCGTTGTATACAACGATGCCGTCAATGGATATCGTGATGCTCTGGTACGGCAGAGGTGTGGTGCCGTTTGCCAAGAGCGTGCCGTTGCCAACAACAAAGTAGTTGTAGCCCGCGGGAAACCGCGAGGCGAAGAGGTGAACGTTCACGCTCGTCGGGATGTTGACCGTGAAGGCCAATTGCGCCGACGCGGTGGGAGCATAGGGCAGCTCTCCCTCGTAGAACGCCTGCAGATGGTGCGCGCCGAATCCGAGCTCCGGCGCGGACCAGGTGCGGACGAATTCGCCGTTCGCGTCTGTGATGAAAGTCACGTTCGATTCGTCCAGGATGAGGTGGCAAGGAGCGTCGGCGATTGGCAGTCCGTGAACCTCTTTCAATGTCACCGAGGCGGTGAGTTGGTCATCATAGGACAGCAGCTCACTGTCTATGAACAGTGCGATGGTTGTTGGCACAAGCAAGATCCTTATGGGTACGACGCTCGAGTTGATTTGCCCGGTTGGGGTCGTCGCGGTCGATTGGAGGCTGTGCGGCCCGAGCCAACCAGCGTTCAGAGGGATCGGATACGAGAACGAGTACCGTCCATCGGCTGAGGTAACGATGGACGTGAGATTCGTCCCGTCCATCAATATAGTCACCTCACGGTTTGGCGCGAAGATCCCGTTGTAGTAGAGGTAGCCTCCGCCGATGATGCTCTCTCCAAGGTAGTAGTCTGAAGCCGAGAGCCAGAGCATGGAGAACGGCTGGGACGCATTCCATTTGATGCCCTCGCGCACTGCGATGTCGACCTCGTATTGTATCGTGTATAGGAGGTCCCTGAGCTTCTCGATCAGGGAAATGAGCTGGTTGTCCGTGAAGGGCTGCTTGCCATCCACCACGAGCCCGATGATGTCGTTTGCAGACACTAGCATGTAGTCGATCGTCCGGTTCATGCGGAACATGAGTGAGTTGACGCTGTTGATCGCATCGATCGCTCTCAACAGGTCGTCGCCCGTGAGATTCGCCAGCTTCGACACCGATAGGACTGTGCCTCTTGCTCCAAGCAACGAGGTCTCCATACCAGCAAAAGAGTCCATCTGTGATGAGAGATTGGAGAAGGGCGGGAGGAGCCTGCTTAGGTTCGCGTAACTCTCCGCAACGTTCCTTATCTCTCCCAGCAGTCGATCAGCGGGCATCATCAATCCCCGAACGACTGTCAGGTTCTGCTCGACATATTCCATGCTCTCGTTGTACATCGCCATGAGGGCGAACTCGGAGTATCTGATAGTCGACTGCAGTAGCGAGAGCACGACATCGAGGTTGGAACGCACGAGCGTGTAGTTCTCGTGGGGTATGTCATCTGCTCGAGCGTTGAACGACACGCTCGGAGACAGCATCAGGAATGCTAGCAGCAGGCAGAATGCAATACTCCAGGAGCGCATTCGGGGGATTTCTCTCATAAGGTACGAACGCATCGCGTCCTCGCTAAAAAACCTTATCCATATGGTTCCGAAGCCGTCCAGAGCAGCTGGGTCACCACTCTTTCAAGCTAAGGGTGAAGACGACAATGTCCTTGGCATTGTCCACTTCGTCGACGCTCACGATCTTGCCAGTCGCTCTTGCTGCTGCCGTCAGAAGGCACGAGCATCCTATGCATTCCAGCTGTCTGCAAGTGTCGGGCTTCTCTTTGCGAACGGTCCTGCACGCGTCCAGCAATCCGCTGTACTCAACTCTGAGGACTGTCTTGCCATCGCGCTCCTTGAAGTGGAAGTCCTTCATCATGCCAAGCCCGTGCTTCAGTATCTGAAGGGTACCCTCCGCTGCTTCGAGTCCTATGCCGTCGACTTTGGTGTTCAGTTCCTCTTCCACGGCGTTTAACAGGTGGAGGCCGAATGGCTCCGACAACATACCAGGAGAGGAGCCGTCTTTTCCAGGAGAAAGGATCAGGTCGTCTGTGAGCGCGCTCGGCGGGGTCGAACCATTCCTCGTCGCGGAGATGAACACGCGTTCTTTTGTCAAGCCATGCCTGGCTGGCAGATACGAAGAGTTGCCTGCCAATGACAACCCGGTCAAGGCCCCGCTAGCCATCCTTGCGACTGAAATCATCTCTGATTGGGAAACCATCGTCGCGATGTTTGGTTCTACAAGCATTGCGAGAGCGAAAATGCCCATGAAAAGAATCCCGATCCCCGCGACAAGGTACAAGTCCCTCTGGTCCTCAAGAATGCTGATGCGGTGCTGGAGCAGAGGATCGTTCGTAGTCCCGATCTCATCGATGTCCGACTGGGCTGTCCAAGTCAATAGCAGGAGAATGATGCCCACAGCTGATAGCACGAGGCCTACTGCCCGTGCTGGGGTGACTCGCAGTGCAGAGGCCAATCTGTCCTGTGCCATCTCGGATGACCTTCTTCGTTGAACAGCAAACGACCATTAGTAAATGCCGGAATGGCGTCTGGGCGGGAAGAGTTGGTTCTTTGGGATGTGTTGAGCCGACACGCGTCGACGTACGGATTTCGTCGTTGTGACATTCCAAGGACAAGTCTAAACTGCAAGATTCGGTTCAATTTGTGACCGATTCTTCGGGCCAAAAGCAAGGGGGAGTCAGTACATCCGAACGTTTAAGAACTCGGTAGGGGATGCCCTTCGGCCTTTGGCAGATGTTAACGGGCAACTTGTGGGGGCTGCCCGCCTGACAACTGGGGGAGAAGGCGAATCGTCGTCAAAAATGGGGGGAAAGCGTGAAAGGCGAAGATAGCGAAGCATTTAATCGCGTAGTGAGCAGGAGTCTGTATTCGAAGAAGATTGTGCTGGCAACGATGCTCGCATTCATTATGGTTGGGAGCGCATTCGTTGTTAGTGTCCAGACCACGGCTGGTAGCTCGTCTACCAACATAAAGGTCGAAGGCTGGACCCTTTTGCCTGGTTCGCCACATTGGACTGAAGGGAACCTGAAAGGATATGTCGAAGGAGAAGTCGTGCCCGTACGGCTGACGATTCCGAATCCAACTTCGACGATTGGTTCCTTGGTCACAGTCAAGATTGGTTTTGACCATTGTTATGGCCCATCGTTCAGCAGCCCGCTGTATTACGGATATGAGGCTGTCGTGCCCTACAAAGGGGACGGCTTGGATCCTTCGCCACCGTACATCGCAGGATTGGGCATTCTTCCCGGTTATGTGATTCCGTTCTATGTGAAGCCTAGTGAGGGCAACATCGAGACTGTCACGCACGACTCGAACCCGGCTGACCCAAGTACTTACGTTAGAGAAGGTTTCGAGTGGGTTGATGTTTGGACGGTGACTGTGAAGTTCAAGGGCTTGGGAGACATACACCTGAAAACCGGCGGACTCCTTGCGCTGAGCGCCGATGGAAAATGCGGCGCATCCTTCTACCCGGGCTCGAAGCTGCACTTTGGCCTGGTTGAAGAAGGCAAGAGAACTGTCTCCTGTAATGTCGATGGCATGGTGCTCACGCCGCCACACATGGTGATGCAAAAGTCCGTCGACCCTGTGACCTACATCAATGGAGAGACCATCACTTTCGTCATGCATATGGAGAACACTGGGCAGGCAGATGCGAAGATCATGAAGATAATCGACTTGCTGCCTCTGGTTTCGAACTTACCGTTGAAATACCTCGTGGCGTACCAGCCGGGGTCGACTAAGGTGTGGACGTCTTTCGCATCGACTCCTGTATTCTGGAAGAACCCGGACCTGGACTGGTTCGACATGAAGATGAGGCTTACATGGGACGGATATCCCATACACGATGGCAGCTGCAACCCAGTCCATCCTGGAACGTCTCACGACTATGTCGGGGACCCGTTGTTCTACCTTACATATGTAGCTCCAATACCGCACTCCACGCCATTGATCGTGTCGATGTCGTTCCAGGTCAAGGTAATCGACCCTGGACTGCGGTTCCACGAGTACGTGAACACGGCGAGAGTCTGGTACGAGGACAGTCAGTGCCTCGAGGGCCAGTATGCTGAAGACTCATGTAGTTTCTGGATAATCGAACCTAAGATCGACATCAAGAAGGAGTCGATTCCGTGTGCTGCGGGACCATATTTCAGTGGATACCCGGAGAACTCTGAGGGTCTAGGCGATACGATAGCGTATCGGATTACCCTCGAGAACAAGGGGGACGTGACGCTGAACTTCTGGGTCAGCGACCCGGACCTAGCTCCCTATCTTGATCCACCTGTACCAAGTCCTTCGGACTGGATCTGGACAGGTTCGCTGATTCCTGATCAAATCCTATCAAAGGTGTTCAAGTACGTGGTCAAAGGAACTGAGACGGAGATCGAAGTCTCACCTGGAGTTTACAAGTTCCAGAACAAGGCGTTGGTCATCGCCAAGGATGCGAATGATCGCCATGCGGTCTCTCAAGAGGCGACGTGCGATGTCGACATCTTCCATCCGAGCGTGAAGATAACCAAGACAGCGGACCGAGACAAGGCCATTCCGGGGGAGTGGGTGTACTTCACAATAACCATACAGAACCCAGATCCCGCCGACGCCGTTCCGGCTGACACCGATCTCTATGTCAATGTGTACGACATGTTGCTGAAGCCATATGTCTTGCCAATCAGTCCGATGTCGCATCCGGATCCAAAGGCTCTGATTAGCGACAACATACCCAAAGGAACGACCAAGACATACACGTATGTCGAAGTGCCGCTGCTCAAGTGGCAGGTCCCGCTGATTTGGCCGAGACCGATGCCCGAGACTGAGACGAACACCGCAATCCTGTACGGACACGATACACAGGAACACAAGATAACGCGGACATCCTCGAAGGATATTGACTTGGTTGACAGATGCACTACCACGCTCGACAAGATGGCGGTAATGGCTTCCGGGTCAAAGATAGAAAAGAACTATGTCGGCACCGACCTGACGGTCTGGTACTACATCAAGGTGGGCAACCCGAGCGATGGTGCTTATGACACGGACGTGTGGTTCGCGTACATTGACGACCTCATCGGTGGCACTTGGGACGATCCACTCTGGTCCGGACATCTGGATATTGGTGAGACCAGCGAGAAGTGGTTCCAGTACATGGTACCGGCTTCGCCGACTGATGATTGGTTGAGCAAGCACATAGTCGACGGCAAGCTGAGGAACACCGTGACCTGCAGGCTCTGGCACAATGGCCAGCACCCGGAGTTCTACAAGGAGATGACCGACCACTATGATGTCAACTTGTATGCCACAATCAAAGGCATCGTGTTCGAGGACACTGGAGACGGTACAGGCTACGATCCGTATGACGGCATCTGGGAGACCGGAGAGGTTGGGCTCGGACCGGACGGCAGTGGCAATGAGTTTGTTGTCACGCTGTACCACTACGTGGGCCTCACGAAGGTCGTCGACAAGATAACCTACAGTGCAGGTCCAGGCGATCCGCTTCCCTTGGGTGAGTACGAGTTCACTGACGTCATACCTCGCCCGACCTACTGGATCGAGGAGACGCCCATAACAGGCTGGTTCGTAACGAAGTTCCATCCGAGGGAAGTCACGAACATCCAAGGTCTAGAGACCAGGACGGAGAACATCGGCAATGCCCAGTATGGCAGGATCACGGGCTTCAAGTGGCTCGACAAGGACCACGACGGCGAGTTCGACGAAGGATATCTTGCCGGGCTCAATGATTGGACTATCAAGCTGTGGGGAACTGAGTATGACGGAACCGTGATTCCGGATAGTGACCCGTTGATAACTACCACCCACACAGAGTACTTGCCCCTAGATCCGGCCAATCCGGATGGACCATGGGTGTACAAGCCTGGCTTCTACAGCTTCGATGATCTTAAGCCTGGAAAGTACCGAGTGGCCGAGGTTGTCAAGCCCGGATGGCATGCCATAACGCCGTCGTCAAGACCCGCAAACCCGGCGGCATGGCTTGACCTGGACAGCGGCGAAGTCATCTCGTGTGAGAACTTCGGCAATGCCCCGTGCATCTATGTCTATGGGTACAAGTTCTATGACAAGGACATGGACAAAGTCTGGGATCGGGAGGAGCCCGCCCTTGACGGCTTCACGATGAGGCTCTATGAGAAGGACGAGGACGGCAAGTGGACCGTGTTGGTTGCTCAGGATGTCACGGATATGAACGGCAAGTTCGAGTTCATCGACGTGCACCCGGGACTATACCTGCTGATTGAGTACTTCCCTAGCGGTTTCAAGTACGGCACCGGTGACGACTGGTACATGACGAACGCCGATGAATTGAACCCACCGGGGCAGAGCCGAGAGGGCATGCTGATCGACGAGCTCGAAGACATCGAGAAGCCCAACCAGAATCCTGGCGTGAGGACTGACGACATCGGTGACATGCGGTATGCCAAGATCAAGGGCTACTTGTTCAAGGACAGCCCAGGGTTTGGCGGAACATGGCCGAACGGAGACTATGATCATCCGTGGGAGAAAGGGATTGTGACCCTTGACAAGGTTGTGAAGCTCCATGGGTGGACTGCAGAGCCGACGCCGAAAGAGGTCACGGAGCTTAGTCGCACGTGGTATTTCGGCATTGAGCCATGGAATGGCTGGTACATGTTCTGCAAGCTCAAGCCTGGAACATACACTGTCGAGTCGCTGTGGCAGGAAATACACTGGATCCACACAACGCCAGTCGTGTACACCATACCCGTGCCTACCTACTACATGGGCGATGCGCCTGTAGTGTTTGACGAAATCAACTTCGGCTACATGCAGACATGCGCCGACCCGTGGTGGCCGTTCGAACTCCAGAAGGGCTGGAACTTGTGGTCCACTCCGATGGTGGTCAGTGGTCTCACGGCGAGCAGCCTGCTCCAGACCATAGGCTCCAACGCGGCGATAATCACCAAGCTCGACAAGGTAACTGGGAAATACTCGTCGTTCAGACTCGGCTACCCGAGCGAACTCGACTTCCCAATCGCGCTCGGCGAGGGCTACTACATCTATGCGAAGGCGACGACAAGCTTCGCTCTCGTAGGTGAGTTCCTCGAGACCAGCACTGTCAACCTTGTCAAGGGCTGGAACATCATCGGCCACGACCAGATAGGCGCGATCAGCGCTTCGGACCTCTTGTCGAAGGTACAGGGCTGCAACGCGAAGATAGTGACGTACTTGGACCCGTACACGCAGAAGTACAACTCCTATAGGCCGGGGTATCCGGATGAGCTCAACTTCGGTGTGATCCCCGGCGGAGCGTACTTCCTGTACGTGGATGCTCCAGGGACGATCGTGTACTAGGAGGGCGAAAACTCTTTGAACTGGGCGGCGTTTTTGCCGCCCTTGAAAACTCCTTTTTATTTCACAAACTCACGGGGAACTGATGGTAGATTGATTGACGAGAAACTCATGGAGCAGATGATGAGCACATTCTATTACAAGCGCCCTCGCCGACGCCGAACACCATTGCTGAACCTCGGAAGAGCGGCGATAGTCGCCGCGGCCATTCTGTTCATTGGGGCAGCGACGGCGGTCTTCCTGCTCTCGAGCTCCATCACGAGCGCAGCAGAGGGACCAAAGGGTGTGGATGGCATAGTCCGGGACTCTTTTGGAGATGTTGTGGTGGGCGCCGATGTGACCGTCAATATCAGGAACAAGCCCTCAGGACAGGTTACCGCCAGTCTGCAATATGTGACTATCACTGGCGGTTTCTACACTGTGTCATTCGCCAAAGAACAGTGGCAGATTGGTGACACGATCGAGGTGCTTGCTAGCTATGGCGATGAAAGCGGGACGAACAGTGTCGTTGCCGATGAGGAGCCCTATCAGGAAGTGAATGTGAACATGCTTCCTATTGTGATACCCGAGTTTCCTGGGTTCTACTTGTCTGTTGTCGTGTCATTGATTGCCATTTTGCTGGTTCGGATGGGTGGCTCCCGAAGGCCAAAATCGAATCTATGATGCGCCCGTTGCGATGCCTTCGCTTCACGAATTGGCGTGTATGCCAGGGTAGTCGAGAATGGCAAGAAGGGAAAAGACTATATGTCACGCGGAATATCATGAAGAATATACCCGATGACGATTCATGTGATGCAAATCAAATGGTGAAGGTGGTTTATCTTGACATTCGACGCGACGAACCTGCGGCTTTCGAGAGTCCTTTCCGGGCTTCTTATCCCTTCAATCGTGCTTTGCTTCTTATTCTTGCTCGTTCCTGGCCAAGGATCGGCCGCTGATTTTGAGAAACCTGTTGACGGGCGTGTCTATGATGAGTTTGGTGATCCTTTGTTGGGCGTACGAGTGACTCTGACCGTGTATCATGGTGGCGATGTTGGCTATACTGACTGGATGGACACAATCACCGGTGGCTTTTTCACTTTCACTGTGCCTGCCAGCTATTGGTTTGTTGGTGATACTTTCGAGGTGGTTGCGGTTGATGAAGGCGTACCAGAAAGCAACACAGGGGTCGCTACCCTTGACGATTTCGAGTTTACTGGTTGGGATATTCATTTCCCGACGGCTATTCCGCAGTTCGGAGGTTTTATCGGTTCTCTACTTGTCGGCTTGGTCCTGAGTGCTGTGGCAATTGTCTTTCTAGGGTCCAGGCGCCACTAGATTAAGACCCTGAAATCGTCCAAGCTAAGGATGACTCGATCATACTCAGCATGAATCCCAACAAAGGCACAAGCGATTCCAGTAGTTCGGTTCTCTCTCCTGTCGCGTTGATTCGCCCTCTCTGACAGCTTCGGCATATGGAAAGTGTTTTATCGCATGCCATCATAATGAACCACGAGAAGATGGGATGCTTTTCGAGAGCCAGTACATGTTTCGATTCTGATAGCCATGTGACATCGTATAAATAGGCTCGGGAAAGAGTGATAGGGTAGGGATGGTCCCTGGCACCACCCCTCCCACGCTCACCGATTGGGTAGCAGTATCAGATGTGATAATGGCCATGAAATCCTCGGCGTCAAGGCTGGCTGCGGTAGTCATATCAGTGGCTCTAGCTAGTACACTCTTTCTCTCCTCCTTGGTAATTGCTGCAGATGACGGAGGATTCAAGAACGCTCATCCTGTGGGAGGAGATACCAACCCCAAGAATGAGCAGTCTCTCCAGACATCATCGCACGGCCAGCACGGCATCGATTGGGCGAGCTATTCTGACGAGTCTGGTTTTGTCGACGTGATCATGACTGTGTCCGACCGCTCGTCTTACGACATGGAGTCCTTCCACTCGCTGGGCTTGGGAAAGATGCGGGAGTTCCGTCTGGGTCTGAGAGGTGTGGCAGCTCATTTGAAAGTCGATCAACTCAGGTCGCTCCTCGCCTCCACTCCATCAATACAAGTCTATCCTGACCTTACTGTGAAGGCCCTGGTGAGCAGCAACAATGCCCAGATTGGCGCAGATCAGGTGTGGGCGTATCAAGATGCTTCTGGCAGGTCGGTGAAAGGCACGGGCGTTGTGGTGGCCATAGTCGACACCGGCGTGGACTACTCACACCCTGACCTTGGCGGCGGGTACGGACCGAGCTTCAGGGTGATCGGGGGCTACGACTTCGTTAACGATGATTCGGACCCAATGGATGACAACGGCCATGGCACGCACGTTGCAGGCATAGTTGCGGCGAGCGGCGGTATGACAGGCGTTGCGCCGGATGCCAAGATTCTGGCATACAAGGTGCTCGGGTCAGACGGGTATGGCAGGATGAGTGACGTCATCCTTGGAATCGAAGCTGCCATGGATCCAAATGGAGACAGCGACACGAGCGATCATGCCGATATAGTCAGCATGAGCCTGGGGGCTGAAGGAAGCGTTGACGATCCTGTATGCATGGCTGTTGAGAATGCCATTGAAGCCGGGGTCGTGGTTGTGGTCGCAGCGGGCAACGACGGCCCAAGCCTGGGTACGGTGTCCTCTCCCGGACTCGCCCCAGACGCAATTACAGTGGGTGCCATCGACAGTGCAGGAGCCCTTGCGTCATTCAGCTCAAGAGGCACGCTTCCGGAACTGTCGGTCAAGCCTGAGGTATCTGCACCAGGTGTCAGCATAGTCTCCACCGTCCCGAAATCAAATGCCCAGCGGAGCTCCCCATCGGGTTACTTGTCAATGAGCGGCACGTCAATGGCTGCTCCTCATGCGGCTGGTGCTGCGGCCCTTCTGCTCCAGCTCCATCCATTTTGGACTCCTGGCGAAGTCAAGTCCGCTCTTGTGACTGGGGCAAAATCGATGATCGAGCCGCTGTGGTTTGCAGGAGCAGGCAGTCTCTGGGTTCCGTCTGCTGCGGACACGAATCTGTTCGTCTCCGAACCAATCATCTCATATGGCCTGCCAAATGGTGTGGACTATTCGTTTTCCATAGCGAATTCCGTTTCTTCCTTGACGCTGACTGCGTCCACAAGCGACTGGCACGCCTTGGAGGCCAACGCCTCAATCGCCGACAAGGCATTGATGAGCCTGTCTCATGTGACTCCGTCTTCTGTCTACCTTCCATCGCAGGGAGGAGCTTCTGCAAGTCTGGTTGTGTCGGTCCCAGCAATGAATGCACCTCAGGGCTACTTCGAAGGAGTGATGGAGCTAAAGGACGCTACACACGATCTCCGGATTCCATTCGCCTATGCCATAGTATCGCGTTTGAATGTCCATCTTTTCGACATGTCCGGGACCGAGTTCTTTGATCCGAACGGCGGAATATGGGCGTATACAATCCCGGATGCAGAAGTTGCTGCGGGAATCACAGATGGCCAGGCCCCATCGAAACCAGTTGCATTCCTGTTGCCAGCAGGCACTTACTCTGTCCATGCTGCCGGACACCACCTTTTCAATTCCTATACGGATCCTTACTTCCTATCGGGCATCGTCTCCCTTGACCCTCTGCAGACTCTGGACTTGAACCTCATGATGTCCGGTGCGAGACAGATGAAGCTAGACCTGACGACTGATGACGGAAACCCAATATTCGTGATGGATTTCCTCATGTACGGTCGCTACACAGGCGCTCATAATGTGTCGTTCCAGGTCTCTCATTGTGATGGCCTCATTAAGGGCACGTCGATATTCTATCTTCCGAAGTCCAAGACGATTTACGTCTCCGACACGGCTGCAACCATCGGCGTTTCTCTCGTTGGGTACTCCTATTCGGCCGGAATGTGGGACTTCATGAAGCGCAACTCTGATCACTGGTTCGAGTTTCTGAACTCCACCTCGACCGAGTTTCGTCCTGAAGCCACAGCAGACCTCCAGTACATGCTGTCCTGGGAGTTCCAGGGCGTCGATGCGTCCTCCAATCTCAACCTTGACGTGATCGAGGGCAAAGCCTCGACGTATCTGACCAAATACGACATTCCTGGCTCAATTGGCAATGTCTGGGGGTACATGGGCACTCATATGGGAATGGGCGGGGACTCGGGAATCTATTTGCGCAGGACCTCATATGTCTCGCTTAACGCCTTCTTCTCCGGGATGACGAGGAAAACAGTGGTCCAGGGCGTCTATACCGGTGACTACTGGCCTGGTAGCATTTTCGAAGAGAAATTCGTTCGGACCTTCTACAGCGCTGATTACAGCCACACAATCCCTGTCTCAGACATCGCAGGAGCATATCTGCCTGACAGGAACTATCTGATGCCTATTGAGGGCGTGTCAAAGACCAATCGAATTGGCGCTGGGCCTTTCTATCCTTCTATCCGCATCGAGAACAGAAATGACACGATGATCCTTGTCCAGCCTGTGCTTCGCGATCAAGGAGGAGCAGCTGTGTTCGGGGCCTCTGCCCCCTCGATGCAACTCTATCGAGATGGTGTGCTGATTGACAGTCGCACTCTGACAGAGTATCGGGCTTCCCCCGCAATCGAGCGCATTGTCAACTTGCCAGGGTCTGGCACATACTTATTGAAAGTTGACTACTCACTTGCGCTTGAGATATGCAACCACACATCGACCACGTTTTCATTCAAAACCCCTTCCGTTGACGTGAACCCTCCTCAGATAACAGGGCTTGTAATGCCCCAGCGGTTCGCTTCTGGACAAACGGTCAGTCTGCAGCTCACTGCTGAAGACGACAATTCCATCAGCGATGTGTACATAAGCTGGCGACCCAAGGGAACTACCGGTTGGATTGATGTGCCGGTCAGCGACATCGGCCTTGGCGTGTACGGCTCTGCGATTCAGACGACTGCCTCCGATGAAGGTATTGACCTGATGCTCAAGGTGATCGACTCCTCGGGCAACTATGTCCAGTATCTAGCGTACAACGCCGCTTTGAAGCAGCTACCTGTCTTGTTTGACATCTCGGTAAGTCCGAATGTCATCGACTACAACTCATCCGACGCATCTGTTCTGCTAAGTGGTTCACTCACAGACCTCGGCGGCAATCCGCTGAGCCAAATCGGTGGTGTCCCGCTCGAGTTGATGATAAACGGCCGGAAAGTGGCGATGATTGTGGACGATTACGTTGCCCCCGTCATCCATCGTCACGACGGAACGATAAGATTCGAATGGCATTTCAACCCAGTCCACATCTTCGAGGCCCCGAACCGAAGCGTGAACATCGATGTAATCTTCGACCTGGGCATATATGAGCCCGTGACGAGGACAATATCCTTGAAGCCGACGAAGCTGACGAACGACCCCCCGGTCATAACGCTCGTGTCCCCCCTTAACAATAGCCTTGTTTCTGCTGGTCAGATGATCGATCTGAGCATAGAGGATGACGGGTTCTTCACTGCCACATCGTATCTTGATGGAAAGCAGGTCGGAGAATTGACAGCTCCCTGGAATGTCGCGACCAGCTCTTGGTCAGAGGGCACTCACGTGCTCGAGATCGTAGCGGTCGACGATGAACAAGCCACTTCGCGTGCGTCCTTCCGTTTCGATGTTGATGCAGAGGCTCCAATCGTGACTGTTCTCTACCCAAAGGATGGCGAGCGGATACCGCTTGGAGCAACCCTTGTTGCTGAGATACTTGAGGCTCGCCTCCTTAGCGTCTACTACTCCGCAGACGGCGGGCCAGCTCAGACCATGATCTCACCTTACAGGATTGACATGTCACGTTGGACGCCAGGGAATCACAATGTGGTCATCACGGCGATAGACCGCGTAGGCCATCTGACGTCGAAGAGCACGTCCTTCGAGATTGTGAACAGCACAGTAGTGGTTCAGCTCATGAGCCCTGCGAATGGCGGTGCTCTCCGTTCTGGGACACCCATACTCTTCTCGACGGCGGGAAATGGCAACATCACGAGCAGGTGGTCCGAAAATGGTATCTGGCGCGAACTCGGTGCGTTGACAGCTATCCAGACTAGCGGGTGGTCTGAGGGCGATCACTACATAACGATCAACGCAACGAACGATCTTGGTGGGTACAATCAGATATCGGTTGTGGTTGCAGTCGACAACACATCGCCAGTGATATCTCTCACATCACCGTCCAACAACTCCTATGTCTTGCCGTCTGATTTCATTTCAATTCATGTATCTGATATGCATCTTCAATCAGTCAGTTGGGGCCTCTGGTCAGAGAACTTCTCCAGCAAATCATCGGACATAGTCATCCCTCTCGACGCGTGTCCATCTGATGGGTATTTCACACTCAGTATCAGCTCAATCGATTCGGCCGGGAATCAAGCCTCGACCTCGTTCACGTTCGCATTGGACTCATCTCCTCCGCATGTGTCAGTCGAGAATCTGGGCTTCGGAGACGCTGTCGCAAGGGGTGTCCCAATCAGCATAAGTGTGAACGATGTGTTCCTCCGCTCGGTTCACTGGTCAATAGATGGCGGAACGTTGCAGATGCTGGAAAGCCCATACAAGATTGACACTGGATCGTTGGCCCCTGGCTGGCATGAGATCGTAGTGACAGCAGACGACTTGAGCGGTAAGCAGTCAACCGTGAGCCTCTCGATTTACGTCGATATCGCTCCTCCTGAAGTTGTGATGGATTCCCCGGGCAATTTCCTTCCTAACAATGCCCTGCAGATCTTGGTGCATGTCTCGGATGATTTCGAGGTCGGAAGCTGTATCCTATACTATCAGTTGCAGGGCGGCGGCTATGACAGCGTGCAGATGATCCCCAAAGACGGCGCCTATGTTGTCCAGCTAGCAACTAGCATGCTGTGGGACGGCATAGATATCTTTGTTGTAGCATCCGATATCGTTGGCAACTCAGCCGAAAGTTCTCATTTCATACTCCATGCAGATGCTGCGCTACCCGTCGACAATGGGAAGACACCGTCTGATGACAAGTCCTCGAATTGGCCGGTCCTATGGTCCCAAGGAGGATATGTTGCACTCGCTTCTGCAATCATAGTCTCCAGCATGCTTATCGTGGGATTTTCCAGGCGCAGGAAGGACCACAATCAGAAGCATGGAGGGGAAGAGACGGCCTCGAGACCAGTCGTCAACTCCGGGATTGCTGTTTCAACCTTTGCAGATATCGCCGCCACCAAAGGTTCCGCCACAGCGGCCTTGAGAAAGGTGACTCAGAGCGTCAAGACCGCGACCCTCGTTGTGACGGACCCGATCCAGCCAAAACCAACTGCGGCACTCTCCACGCCATCGCCGCTGAAGCGAGCCCTTCTTATCGAGGCGATCCCCGACGTGAGGATCAAGAGCCCACTGTCTGCAGATGAGACAGATGAGGACAACATCGACTATGGTGATTTGATCGAGCGCGAGCTCGTTTCGCTTGCTGACAAGAGATCTGTCTTCGGGAGTGAATCAGAGAAGGAGCTCGACAATGAACTCGACTCTCTCTTCAATACTCCTCAGATAATGTCCGGACTGCGGCTCAAGAGAGTCATGGAATAAGTCAGCAGGAATCTCACGTTTGCTGGGGTGCGGGTTCCTGAGCGGATGCTGTTTCTGTCATGGCTCTCTTTTCCTTGCCATCTAGCCACTTCAGGATGAAGTACCAGAACAGCGTGATGAACGCCACGAATATCAGGATGCCCAAGTACGAGTGAACGAACACAAGAGCGGGGTGACCGTAGGCGGCTCCAACGAGGATCGTTATCACCATTCTGAATATGTTCGATGCCCAGGTGACGATGAAGCCGATCCCCAGAGCGCCGAGTATGTATCTGTCGACTCTGCTGTAACGCACGAGCACAAAGGCGAGGAATGCCGAGAAGAACAGACCCGCCGAGTACAGGCCGCTGCACCCCGTCCCTATACCCAGATAGATCGTCCGGCCATGGTAATCGTAGATGATCGTGTTGGAGAGCCCGTGTCCGCTCAGATCCAGCTCTGAGGATGCCGGTACGCCGAGGAGTCTGACCAGGAAGACCACCGGGCCAGTGATGAAATAGTATTCCGAATAGGCCGTGATGCGGACGTACGAATCTCCGGTGAGAATTGTGTAGAGCTTCCAGATGACGGCAAAGACTAGTGTAAGGAAAAGCAAATACAGCACGATGAAGTCCTTCTGCATCGTGAACCTCGACGGCCCGGAATAATAGAGCACAAGAGAGAGGCCAAAGAGCGTGACCATGAAATCTTCCATCTTGAGGTCTGCTTCGTCTTTCACGAAGATTTTCCACACAGACCATACGAGGATCAAAACGAAACCCGTTAGAGGCAGGATAATCGCGCATTGCTTCTTCGTTATCACTTTCGACAGCAGCTTCACCAAAAGACCTTCTTCGGTTTCTTTGGCCTTAGTTCCATGCGTTCCAAGAGAATAGAGTGCGAGAAAGACTCCTACCGCGATGAAGATGATCTCAACGAGATATGCAGAGTGGCCCAAGTAGTGGTTGTAGAGCGCCGCCATGACAAGCAACGCTCCAATCAAAAGGAGCCACTCACGTTGAACCTTCACGAGCAGGATTCAACCTATAGCGAATATATAATCATTCACGCTGGTCGATTGGCGCCTGGCCAGGAGTGAGAGAGGCATGCGACCTAAGTTCAGCAGGCTTCGCTAATCACTTTGTCGATCGTTTCTCTGTTGCGGAAGGCCTCGCGATTGCCGGTTTTCTTCTTGTGAGCAAGACTCCGCCCGCGATGGTGGCAATCAGGATGATAGCAGCCTCTGTAATCGTCGTGATGCGCATTGATATCGTCGGGATTAATAAGCTCATGATGAGAATGACGATCGGGACAGACCAAACACAGAAGAAGGCATAACCGAGAGAGATAGCGGCCGGCCTCTTCATGACTGAGACCTGCTGTCTCTCCCCTTCCTCAGCTGACAGAGCAAGCCATACCAGAACAAGGATTGGGATCAGGAGCCCGATCATCGCGGTAAGGATTGTGTCCAGCTCGAGCAGTGATGTGATTTCGACGGAGGCGCCGCCCGTCGCTGCCACCACAAGGAGGCCAGCAAATGAAGCGACCCTGTAAGAATACTCTATTCCGAGAAGAACCATTGCTGTGCCAACCGCAATTGCAATCAACGGAAGAGTTGTGATACGAGAGAAGATCATGATGTCCGCCGCAACCGCAACCACGAGAATCATCCGGGCACCTCTCGACAGAATTATCACGTCTTTCCCCTCCTGATCGCTCTGACAATCCTGGACGCGGTGTCCGCAGGGCCGATTCTGATGTACTTCGTCTTCAAGCTCCTGAAGGCTGCCTCAAGTTTGATGGATCCCTCGAGCTTGCCATAGAGCTGCTCGACCTTTTGGAGGTCGAGTGCCACCCCGGGATTTCTGTACCAGTCATCGTAGGTATGGATCACGAGCATCTTGTTCCCTGTGCTCTGGCACAACTTCGCCCCTGCTAGTACGGCGTCTCTGGTCGAGATCAGGTCGGAGATCACAATGAACAGCTGTTCCTGGCCCTTGCTCCGGGCCAGTATCTCCTTCATCCCGCCTTCCAAGCCGATGCCCAGCCTCCTGCGTGCACCCGTTGCGGAGAGCTTGTCGAGGGCTGATAGGAATTCCCTGCCGTCGTCCTTGCCCTTAGCTTTCTTCGATGCGAGCGGAACGGAGGGGGGAATCTCCTCCGGGTTGGCGCTTGAACTACTTGATAGCCTGACCGAGCTCGGCACTTCTCTCAGGAGTTTCACGATCTTCTCGAATTGGTGTCTGCCGAGCGAAGGCGACACCTTGTCGATCACACGCATCTCGTCGAAAGTCGCGATTCCAGCAGGGTGGAAACTGCTCAGGAGTACGTTCGAGAGTTGCATGGAGAGGTCCAGCGCGTGATCGATCTTCGCGACACTGCCCGCTTCAAGTCTCATGCTTCGCCCGCAGTCGACGAAGACCGTTGTGTGGACTGCACCCTCCTTTCTGTATGTCTTCGTCATAAGCTTGCCTGTTTTGGGAAGTAGTTTCCAGTGGATGTCTCTCGCTCGGTCTCCTGGTACATAGTCGCGGATGCCGTCGAATTCGAACTCCCTCAAAACGATAGCCGGGTTCCTTCCCATTCCCGAGAACTCGAGGTGCTCCCTGCCAGCCATCTTGCGGGCGGTGTCGAAGCTTCCTTTCTCCGTGTGGACATTGATGACAGAACCCTGTTCTATCAGCTGCTCTTCGTCGAACAGCCCAAAGGCATCCGTGCGGTCTATTCTCATGCCAGGAATGGCAAGTGGCCCTCGCTTCTCAGGAATGACTGAGTACGACATCTTCAAGACGGATCTGGGCGGCAGCGTCATTGAGGTCTTGTTGGACCCTGCCGACAACGTGCAACCTTCAGGCACGAGATCCTCGAAGGTGCCTCGAACCGCAAGCGGGTCCTTGTTCAAGACCTCCACCGTAATGCTCACCGGCTCCGCTGCGAAGGACACCTCATCCAGGACTTTGCGATCGATATGCAGGTCGGTCCTTTCAAGCTCTCTCACGAACCTCAGGTATGCGTAGACGTAGGCACCTGCGAACGCCAGACTAAGGACTACCCACGAGAGGTTTGAGAAGAGTACGCTAATGAACGCGAACACGATAGAGATCGACAATAGCACGGTGCCCAATGTGGTCGAGCGCAAGGCCGGTCACACCTACCTGGCTTCAGCGCTCCTGAACTCGCCCTTCGGGACCGGTACGGATGAGAGGACCGTGTCCGTCACGCCCCCTCGGGTCAGGCCTCCGAGCTCTGCTTCGGGAGAGAGTATCAGCCTGTGATTCATCACCTTGTGGGCCATGTACTTCACATCGTCGGGGATGACATAGGCTCGTCCGTGAAGGTACGCGTGAGCTTTTGCCGTCGTGAGCAGGTGGATAGCCCCTCTCGGGCTGAGGCCGAGGTCAAGCTCATCGACTGCGCGCGTGGCCCTTGCGATCTCCTCGATGTAATCCAGGATGCTGGGGTGGGAGTGCACGTACCGAATATCGTGATGCATGTCCAGTATGGCGTCCCTCGACAACACTATCTCCGGGTCCTTCTCTGGTGAGCTTTTGAGCTTCAGGATGTCTATCTCCTTCTCCTTCGAGAGATAGTCCATCGAGCTCTTGATCATGAACCGGTCAATCTGTGCTTCGGGTAGCGGGTAGACTCCTTCGGTCTCGATCGGGTTCAAAGTGGCGATGACAGTGAACGGGTTGGGCAGCTCGAAAGTGTTTCCCTCAATGGTGACCTGGCGCTCCTGCATGGCTTCCAGGAGCGCAGACTGCGTCTTCGGCGGGGCCCTGTTGATCTCATCCGCGAGCACAAGGTCCGCGAAGAGCGGGCCCTTCCTCACCTCGAACTCGCTCGTCCTCTGGTTGTAGAAGAAGTGTCCTGTGATGTCCGCCGGCAGAAGGTCCTGGGTAAATTGGATTCTCTTGTACGAAAGGCTGCAGACCGCGGCGAATGCCTTTGAGAGAGTCGTCTTTGCGACTCCGGGAACTCCTTCGATGAGCAGGTGACCGTCGGTGAGCAGGCATATCATGAAGTCCTCGACCTGCTCCTCGTATCCGATGACTGATTTGCCGACCTCGGCCTTCACGGCCTTGAGAACGCTCTCGACATCCGCGGAAACCCTCATCTTCGTGCTGTCCGTTTTCCCACGACTCCAGTGTGCGCCACTTCTGTAGTGAGCTGGAGAATCTCCTCATCGATAATATAGAT
>Ga0315296_10001239_pt1 | contig 22335 bp, 23 predicted proteins | sample YL17G14_18_MG_FD_203921 | JGI IMG/M metagenome (GOLD analysis project Ga0315296, IMG submission 203921) | Sediment microbial communities from Yellowstone Lake, YNP, Wyoming, USA - YL17G14_18 | ecosystem: Environmental > Aquatic > Freshwater > Lake > Sediment | place: USA: Wyoming | collected...
CGATGCCCAAAGTGATTGATGGTCTGAAGAAGTCGGGATTGAAGGTCAAGGTGATGATTGGCGGCGCGCCCATCACCCGTGAGTTTGCCACGCAGATTGGGGCGGAGGGCTTTGCCGAGGACTGTGTCACGGCGGTGGATGAGGCAACCCGACTGCTGAAGAAGAAATAAGGAGGCGTCCGATGGCAAACAAGACATCTATGCCTAATCGTGAGAAGTTTAAGGCTTTTTGCCACGGCGAAAGGCTGGGCGAAGTCCCCCTGTACAGCTGGTTTCACCGCTGCTGGGCGGAGACACCGAGCACATGGGTCAAGAACGGCGCGCCCCAGGTCATCGGCACGGGCAAGGGCTTCCGCGAGTATTTCCAGCTCGACCACTTGCACGGGCTGGAGGAAGTTGTCTCGGAAGTCAACCGCGCTGACCTGAAGAAAGACACCACCGCCCAGGGCCCGGGCCTCTGGCATCCTACACCGCCCATCGTCCCCGTTTTCCCGCTCAGAGTCATCAGGGAAGAGGAGAGACACCGCATCGAGACGGCTTACAGCGGGGCTATCGTCGAGGTGTCCAAGGAGTTCCCCTGGCGCATGCCCAAGTACATCGAATACCCGGTGAGAGACTGGGCGACCTGGAAAGAATACCGGAAGCGCCTCGACCCGTTCACTGCCGAGCGCTGGCCTAAAGACTGGTGGGCTTTCGTCGAAAAGCGCAACAACGAGGACGCCCCCACAATGCTGTTGATGGCCGGCTTCTTCGGTGTGCTCCGGGAGTGGGCGGGGCTGGAGAACCTTCTCTTCATGTTCTACGATGAGCCTAAGCTGGTCGAGGATATGATGGACCAGGTGCTTTATCTTATCCTCGGTGTGGCGCGCCGCGTCGTCCACGATTTGCGGATTGATGCCGTGCGCTTCTGGGAAGATATGGCTTATAAGACCGGACCGCTCATTTCCCCCGACATGGTGCGGAAGTTTATGGCGCCGCGCTATAAGCAGGTCACCGACTTCCTCCGCAGCAACGGCATTGACATCATCCACATTGATAGCGACGGTAATGTAAATGAGTTGATTCCGGTATGGCTGGAGTGCGGTATTAACTTCCCCTGGCCGCTCGAAATCGCCGCGGGCAACGACCCCGTCGCTCTGCGCAAAAAGTACGGCAAGGAGCTAATCTTGGCGGGAGGCATCGACAAGCGTGCCCTCATCGAGAGCAAGGAAGCGACAAAGAAAGAAGTCATGTCCAAGGTACCTTACCTGGTGAAGACGGGCGGCTACTTTCCGGGCTGCGACCATGTCATCCCGCCCGACGTGCCTTTTGAGAACTTCAAGTACTTCATCAACCTGCTCCGGGAAATCGGTGGGATGGACAAGCTCTCGGACTAGGAGGTTGTAATGGCAAAGAAGATTAGAATCAAGTCCGGCTCGGTGGAAGTCACCGCCGACCTGAACGATAGCAAGACCGCTGAGGCAATCTGGAAAGCGCTGCCGCTGAAATCGCGGGCGAACCGCTGGGGGGACGAGATTTACTTTTCCATCCCCGTCAGTCTGGGGGCGGACAACGCCACGGAGAATGTAAGGGTAGGCGACCTGGGCTACTGGCCTGCGGGAAACGGCTTCTGTATCTTCTTCGGGCCTACCCCCATCAGCGAGGGGAAAGAGCCCCGCCCGGCCAGCCCGTGCAACATCTTCGGCAAGGTGGTTGGCGACGCGACGGCGCTGAGGAAGGTCGCCTCGGGAAGCGAGATTACCGTCGAAAAGCTGGCGGAAAGCTAATGAGTAAGGGAGTGGAAGCTCCCCTTTTTTATTGTCAGGGCTTCTGCTATAATAGCGTAGTTTTTGCCCGACTCTGCGCGCCAAATTCGAAGAAAAGGAGGTTACTGAATGGCAGAGTTCGAAGGAGGCATTCCAGAGTTAGAAGGTGCAGGGCCGGTAGGTACTAAGAAGCAGTTCATCATCTACCTGCTCGTCACTACCGCCATCGCCGCGGGACTCTGGTTCTTGCTTGGGAACGTCAAACAGACTATCGCTGGCACCATCTTTCTGGCTCTGGTTATCGGGACCCTGATGTTCTGGAGGTTCAGGGTCGGTATTGCCTTTATCGGTATCGTAGTTCTGCTGCTGACGAGAACCATCGACTTGAAGCATACCATTGAGTTCATGAGTCTTGATGTTATTATTTTCCTCGTGGGTATGATGGTCATCGTGGGCCTTCTCCGCCGGTCGGGCTTTTTCCGCTGGCTTCTGGCAGCGAGCCTGAAATTGACCAAGTTCCGCCCCAACCTGCTTTACATAGCCGTAATGACGCTGGCAGCCGTCATGGCGGCACTCGTGGATGAAGTCACGTCCATCCTCTTTGTCACGGCGCTGGTGCTCGACCTTTGCGACTACTTTGAAGTGAAACCGGTGAACTACGTCATCGCAGTGGTATTGGCGACGAACATCGGGAGCACCTGGACAGTCCTGGGAAACCCCATCGGAATCTTGATTGCCCTCCGTTCGGGTTTGACCTTTGAGGACTTCATTGTGACGGCATTTCCCATCGGTGTGGTGGCGCTTATTTTCCTCATCATCGTCTGTCTTATCTGGCAGAGGAAAGACCTGCGGCAACTCAGCGAAAAAGTCAAAGCCAGACCAATAACCGAGCAGGTCCAGTTCCTCAATCAGTGGGCGAGAATCAAGGACCGGAGGCTTTTTACCGGCAGCGCCATTATCTTCGTTCTCGTTATCATTTCGCTTGCTTTGCACTACCGTCTTGAGCTTCTACTCGAGCTTGAGCACAATACCCTTCTGGTGGCCAGCTCCATCGCCGGTGCCGGTGCCGTTATGTTGTGGCAGAGAAAAGACGCCAAAGACTTCATAATGAAAGACGTAGATTGGTGGACCCTGACCTTCTTCATGTTCCTCTTTGCCAAGGCGGGCACTATCCAGTACGTCGGACTCACTGACGTTATTGCTGACAGCCTGGGCGGACTCCTGACCATGGCCGGCGGGTCGGCATTGATTGTCGTTGTCATCTTGTGGCTCACCGGTTTCACCTCAGCGGCCATGGACAACGTCGTTGTTGTGGCGGCGTTTATCCCGGTCATTATGAGTCTGAGCGCGTCCATGGGTAGCCCGGTGTTGTGGTGGGCGTTGCTTTTCGGCGGTTGTTACGGCGGCAACATGACTATGGTTGGTTCTACGGCGAACATCGTCGCCCTCGGTGTGTTGGAAGTGAGGAAAGGCGTCCACATGACCTTCAAATACTGGATTGGCATCGGCCTCCTCGGTTCTCTAATACCGATGGCAGTGGCGACGCTACTGTTGCTCCTGTTTTTCCGCTAAATAGCTTTGCTTTTTAATAATCTGAAGAGTATCATAAAGATAGAAGCCCCTGTAGCTCAGGTGGATAGAGCACCAGCCTCCGAAGCTGGTTGCCGGCGTTCGAGTCGCCGCAGGGGCGTTTAAAATGCCATAGGAGTGAAAATGACGAACACCAACAGTCTCATTGAGATTCGGTGGCATGGGCGTGGGGGGCAGGGTGCGGTGACTTCCGCAGAGCTCGTCGCCCAGGCGGCAATCAGCGAGGGCAAATATGCCCAGGCATTCCCGACCTTTGGTCCGGAAAGACGCGGCGCCCCGGTCCAGGCTTTCACTCGTATCGATGCCACAAATCCCATTCGAGTGAGGTCAGAAGTGCTCGAACCTGATGTGGTCGTCGTCTTTGACCTTACTTTGATGGCGAGCGTGCCGGTGACCTCTGGACTGAAGCCGGGCGGGTTGGTCATTCTCAACACCAGAAAGCCCGTTGCCGAGCTAAAGTCCGAGTACGGCATTGCCAGCAAGGTGGCAACTGTGGACGCGACGACTATCGCGCGCGAGGCGCTCGGCGTCCCGATTGTGAATACGACAATGATTGGCGCCCTCATCAAAGCAACTGGCGCCATTAACCTGGAACCGATGAAAGAGTCGCTGCAGAAGCGATTCGGCAGGCTGGCGGAAGCCAACTTCAGGGCTATGGAAAGAGCTTTCAAGGAGACCATCGTAGGAGAGTAGCGATATGGTGAAGAAAGAGACGAAGACGGCCGAAAAGGCCAAAAAAGAAGAAGAATTGACCTGGAAAGATTTCGAGCTTGGTTGCCTGATTACCGAGCCCGGCAGCTCGGCCCGGTTCCGCACCGGCGACTGGCGTAGCCGACGTCCAATTTTCGATAAGACCAGATGTAACCCCAAATGCTCGCTTTGTGTTACCTATTGCCCGGAAGGCTGCATCGTCAAAAACGCCGAAGGTAAGGCGGAGGCTGACCTCTATTTTTGCAAAGGCTGTGGCATCTGTGTTGAGGAGTGCCGCCGGCAGGCAATCGCCATGGAAGAGGAGAAGTAATGGCTAAGAGAGTTGGCATTGAAGTCTCGGTGGCGGTAGCGGATGCGGTCAAACTGGTCAACGCTGACATTGTTGCCGCGTATCCGATTACGCCGCAGACCCATATCGTCGAACATTTGGCCGACCTGGTGGCGGACGGCGAGCTTGATGCCGAGTTCGTGCCGGTAGAGTCCGAACATTCGGCGATGAGCGTGTGCTGCGGCTCTTCCGCGGCGGGCGCCCGCACTTACACGGCAACGGCCAGCCAGGGCCTGGTGCTGATGCACGAGGTGCTCTTTGTCGCCTCATCGATGCACTTGCCCATCATTATGACCGTGGCGAACCGCGCCCTGTCCGCCCCCATCAATATCTGGGGTGACCATTCGGACGCGATGGCGGTGCGCGACTCGGGCTGGATACAGATTTTTGTCGAAAACGGGCAGGAGGCAGTGGACAACACCATCTGCGCCTTCCGTATGGGGGAGGATAACCGCGTCCTTCTGCCGGTAATGGTGCACCTGGACGGATTCGCCTTGACCCACATGATTGAACCCATCATCTTCCCCGAGCATAGCGAAGTGGACAAGTTCCTGCCGCCCTACAATCCGCCCGTTTCTCTGAACCCGGCCAAACCGGTGACGATGGGCGCCCTCGGTCCGCCCAATATCTACACTGAAGCCAAGTATGCCCAGGACGTCAAGCTCCGAGAATCGAAGAAGGTCATCCTGGAGGTCTGGAAGGACTTCGACAACACTTTCGGCCGGAGCTATTTACCGGTGGAAAAGCACCACAGCGACGGCGCTAAAGTCCTGCTGATGACGATGGGCAGCTTCAGCGAGACGGCAATGGTCGCCGTCGATAATATGAGAGCGGACGGCAAGGACGTTGGCCTCATCAAGCTGAGACTGTGGCGGCCCTTCCCCTTTGAAGAACTGCGCGAGGCAGTCAAGGACGCTGACGTTCTCATCGTGCTGGACCGGGCGATTTCCTTCGGCGGTCCCGGCGGGCCGGTCTTCTCCGAAATCCGCGCCGCGCTATACGGCCTGGACAAGGCACCTAAGGTCGTCGGCTTCGTCGGTGGCCTGGGCGGTCGCGATATCAGCACCTCCGGCTTTGAAGAGATGGTGACTAAAGGCATCGAGATTGCCCATACCGGAAGCGTCAAAGAATATGAGATGTTCGGAGTGAGGGAATAATATGGTTACGACAGAGAAAACGCGGGGCCATGGTCCCGGCATACTGACCGACGAAGAAATTCTGGCTCCCGGCCACCGCGCCTGCAGCGGCTGTGCCGAGGTGCTGGCAATGAGGCTCGCCTGCAAAGCCATCGGCCGGAACTCAATTATTGTCAATGCTACCGGCTGTATGGAAGTGGTGACCTCCTACTTCCCGGATACTTCCTGGCGCGTGCCCTGGATTCATACTCTGTTTGAAAACACCGCCGCGGTAGCGTCCGGCATAGAGTCCGCTTTGAAGGTGCTGAAACGGAAGGGGAGGGGACCCGGAGATGACATCTCCGTGGTAGTTTTTGCCGGTGACGGCGGCACCAGCGATATTGGCCTTCAGTCGCTGTCCGGCGCGCTAGAAAGAGGCCACGACTTCGTCTACATCTGCCTCGATAATGAAGCCTATATGAACACCGGCATCCAGCGCTCCTCAGCGACTCCGTTTGGCGCATCGACCAGCACCTCACCGGCGGGCAAAGCCAAAGCGGGCCAGTTGACCTGGAAGAAGAATATGCCGGCGATTGCCGTCGCTCATGACATTCCCTACGTTGCCACGGCCTGCCCGAGCTATCCAACTGACTTAGTTAACAAGGTCACCAAGGCGCTGGCGGTCAAAGGTCCGGCTTACATCCACGTCCTCTCGGTCTGTCCCACCGGCTGGCGGTGTGCCACCGACATCGCGGTGAAACTGGGCCGGCTGGCGGTGCGGACGGGTATCTTCCCACTGTATGAGGTCGAGAATGGCCAGTACAAAATCAACGTGGAACCTCCCCAGCTCGAGCCGGTGGAGAACTACCTGAAACTTCAGGGTCGCTTCCGCCACCTGAGTGAAGATACCATCAAGATAATTCAGGAGCGGGTGACCCGGGAGTACGCCAAGCTCGTGGAGAAGGCGAAGAAGGCTGTTCCGCCACCCGCCGCGTAGAGCCAGCCCTTGTCATTGCGAGCGAAGCGAAGCAATCCGTCTGAGGCAGATTGCCACGTCGTCCCGATTCCATCGGGACTCCTCGCAATGACATAGACTATTCTGAGGCTTGCCTGAACAGGCGCGCTTTGCTATACTTTTCACGCAGGCGGGGTGTGGCGCAGCTGGTTTAGCGCGCATGGTTTGGGACCATGAGGTCGGCGGTTCAAATCCGCCCACCCCGACCATCCCTTCGAAGCACGAAATCCTAAATACTAAATCCTAAACAATATCCAAATGGTCAGAATTCGAGTGACCAAAACCAGTTATGAGCGTACGTTTTGAGCTTTAGGATTTTGGATTTGTTTAGTGCTTAGGAATTAGTGCTTGGGATTTTTGCGGTAGTGTGCGAGGTTTTCGGAAACAAAGTACCAAACAGACCTATTTCGCCGCCACATTGAGGCATGCTGGCAGAATGTAGAACCGCCGGTATCTGACCAATCAGCTCCCCATCCGCCTGTAATGCCATCGGCTCTTTCGCCCGCAGCTCTATTTGTCTGGCTTTCTTCAGCGTCACTTTGGGATGGGTCAGGTGGGTGCCTTTGTAGATGCGGGGGAGAGACCAGAGGAGGTCGGGCTTGCTCAAATCGCCAATGACCAGCACATCGAGCAGGCCGTCCGTTAGGTCGGCATTCGGCGCGGTGAGCATCCCCCCGCCCCCGTACTTGCCGTTGCACATCAGGACGGTGCAGACCTTAGCGTCAGTCGACTCACCATCGATGGAGGCGAAAACACCCTTGTTTTTGTAGGTTATGAGGGTACGGAAAAGGCCGGTGAGGTAAGAGGCAGTGCTCCTCAGTTTCTTGACCTTCTGGGTGGTGGCTTTGACCACCTCGGCATCGAAGCCGATGCCGCTGAAGTTGACAAAAAGCCGCTTCTCAACGTGACCATCGCGGCAGAACTCAACGACGCCGACATCTACCGTCCTCTTCTGGGGATTCACCAGCAGTTGGCAGGCTTCGGGGTAAGACCAGGGGATACCGAGGGTACGGATGTAGTCGTGGCCGGTACCGGTGCTGATGATGCCGAGGGTGGCATCGGCGAGGGCATTCGCCTCATACAGGCCGTTGACCACCTCGTTGATGGTGCCGTCGCCGCCGACAGAGACCACCAGCTCGTGCCCCTTCTGGGCGGCCTCTCTGGCCAGCTCGCGGGCATGTCCGGGCGCCTCGGTCAGGTCGTGCTCACAGCGCACCCCAATGCTTCTGAGCAGGTTGAGGATGAGGGGCCATTTCCGGGCCGTCCGGCCGGCGCCAGCCGCCGGGTTGATAATAAGCTTGGCGAAGGACAGAAGCTTACCCTCCTCGGCGATTCAGTGACTGTAGTATAGCACATCCCGTCCGATTGTAAACAGCACGAACGGAAGGGGAATAGTTTACATAATACTAGAATGAATAGCAGGAAACGTCTTTCCGCTCAGTTTAGAGTGGCCATTTGCTATCACCGGGAAAAGGTGGTAAAATAGCCACTGTTTTCTTCCGCCTGGGAGTTAGAAGAAAGAGGAGGGGAAATGTCTTTCAGTAAACCAAATGTCAGCGCGGCGACTCAGACCAGGAGTCGGGTGGCCACATCACAATCGGGGATGTGTGTTGTCTGTCTGGACGGCTGCACCGGCCTGTGCGAAGTGGGCAAGTCAGCCATCAAGGGCCGAGAGGCAATCTACCCGCAACCTTTCGGCAAAATCATCGCCGGGGCGGAAAAGGACTACCCGGTTGATTACTCTCATTTCAATATCCAGGGCACCATCATCGGGGCGCAGGGCGTCGCGGCGGACTCGGACAAAGCGCTGTTCTCGAACGTGGATATCTCCACGGAAATCGGCGCCAAGGACAAAATCAAGTTGAGAGTGCCTTTCTTCACCGGCGCCCTCGGCTCGACGGAGATTGCCCGGGTGCACTGGGAAGGGATGGCCATCGGCGCCGCTATCTCCGGGACGGTCATCGTGGTCGGCGAAAACGTCTGCGGCATCGACTCCGATGGCGAGTTTCGCAACGGCAAGGTCGTCCGCTCGCCCGAGATGGAGCGGCGTATCCGCATCTACAAACAGTGGCATCAGGATGGAGAAGGTGAAATCATCGTCCAGTACAATGTTGAGGACGGCCGAATGGGCGTGCCCGAATATGTCGTGGAGAAGCTGGGCGTCAAGGTCATCGAGGCCAAGTGGGGACAGGGAGCCAAGGACATCGGCGGCGAGGTGAAACTCTGGTCGGTGGAGAGAGCCATCCAGCTCAAGGAACGAGGCTACGTGGTCCTGCCCGACCCCACGTCCATCTACAACCAGCAAGCCTTCAAGGCGGGCGCTATTACCGAATTCGAAAGACACTCACGGCTGGGGATGGTCGATGAGGACAGCTATATCGAGGACTTCATCGATGAGATGGCGCATCTGCGCAAGGCGGGCGCCAAATATGTCACCCTCAAGACCGGCGCCTACCGGCCGGCGGACCTGGCCCGGGCGGTGAAATGCGCTTCCGAGGCAAAGATTGACCTGCTCACCGTGGACGGGTCCGGTGGCGGCACAGGAATGAGCCCCTGGCGGATGATGAACGAGTGGGGCGTCCCGACCGTTTACATCGAGTCGATGTTATACAACTACCTCTCGCGCCTGGACAAGAAAGGCAAGTTCATCCCGAGCTGCGCCATTGCCGGCGGCATTGCCCTGGAAGACCAAATCTTCAAGGGCCTGGCTCTGGGGGCGCCCTATATTAAAGCCATCTGTATGGGCCGCGCCAGCCAGGCGGCGGCGATGGTGGGCAACACCGTGGGGAAGAAGGCGGTGGAGGGTATGGAGACGGTCCGCGAGCGTGAAGAAGCTATCTTCCGCACTTTTGCCGCCACAGCCAGCCTCAAAGAAAAATACGGTGACGACTTCAAGCGAATTCCGCCGGCAGCCATCGGCATGTACACCTTCTACGACCGTCTAACGCAGGGTCTCCAGCAGCTAATGGCCGGGGCGAGGAAGTTCGCTCTCCAGTACATCACCCGCGACGACATAATGTCGCTGACGAAAGACGCTGCCGAGGTCTCCGGCATTCCCTACATAATGGATATCGATGCCGAGAAGGTGGACGAGATACTCTCGAAATAGGCTTTAGTCCAGTTTCTTGAACTGGGTCTTGTCCGCGCCGCAGCTGGGGCAGACCCAGCTATCGGGGATGTCTTCAAAGGGTGTCCCGGGTGGAATATTACCATCCGGGTCGCCCTTCTCCGGTTCATAGATATAGCCACAGACCAGGCATTCCCACTTCGCCATTACGGCTCCTTTCTTTACCTGGTTACCGGGCCCGCCCCTTCATCTTCTTTCCCAGGGCTGCCAGCAGTTGGTCGAGCGAATCGACGAAGGCTTTGACGCCGTCTTTTTGTAGTTGTTCCGTAATGGCGTCAAGGTCAACGCCGACTTCAGCCAGACCGGCCAGCACATTTTTCGCTTCGTCAAGGTCTTTGTCAATAGTGCGGGCAACCTTGCCGTGGTCGCGGAAAGTTTCCAGTGTCTCCATCGGCAAGGTGTTCACCGTGTAAGGACCGATGAGGTTTTCCACGTACAGTACATCGGAATAGGCCGGGTTCTTGGTGCTGGTTGAACCCCACAGGACGCGCTGGACGCGGGCGCCCCGCCGCCGCTGTGCTGAGAATTCGTCTTCGAAAAAAAGCTCGTGGAAGCGGCGGTAGACCACCTTGCTGTTGGCGATGGCCGCTTTGCCCCTCAGCGCCAGCGCCTTCTCCGTCCCGATTTTCTCCAGCTCCTTATCAACGTAAGTGTCCACGCGGCTGACAAAGAAGGAGGCCACCGATGTCGTCCGCCACGGCTGGGTATTCCGGGCGATGCCATAGATATAGGCGTGCGCCACCGCCTCGTAGTGCTTTAGCGAAAACATCAGCGTGATGTTGACATTGACACCTTCGCCGGTAAGAGTCTCCACTGCGGGGATGCCCTCGGGGGTGGCGGGGACTTTCATCATCACGTTGGGACGGTCGACCAGCTTCCAGAGCCGCCGTATTTCTTGCATCGTGACCTGGGTATCGTAGGCAAGCTGGGCCGGCGGCTCGAGACTGACCAGTCCGTCAATGCCTTCCGTGGCATCGTAGACCGGCTTCAAGACATCGGCCGCCATCTTGATATCTTCGATGACCAGGTGGTCATAGAGGTCTTTTACCGTCGCGCCGGGATTGGCTTTGAGAAAGGCTTTTATCGCCCCGTCGTATTCGGCGCCTTTGGTGATACTTTTGTGGAAGATGGTGGGGTTGCTGGTCATCCCGGACAGCCCCTCAGCTACCAGTTGTTTCAGTTTACCGCTATGGATGAGGTCCCGGCTGATAAAGTCGAGCCAGACTGACTGTCCTATTCTCTTCAGTTCATTAAGGTGGTGCATTTCAGCCTCCTTTTTATTGAGGGACATCTCCCGCCACGACCGTCCGGACTTTCACGTTCTTCCTCTGCCGTCATTCTATATTGTAGCGGTTTTTGCCGTGGGATAGAAATCCGTAGAGACACGTATTTTGCGGTTTCCCGGTGGGGCCAGGTGGCGCCGATTACCAGCGTTCAGCGATGGCCGGCTATCTCCGGCGCTGGTATAATGGGAACGCCCGCCCGAATAGTTTCCATCTCAGCGGCAACTGGCCCATTCGCACCGAGGAAGCCAACCTGCGACCGAGGAGTACAGTCCAGGCTCCATAATCAATAGTCTGGTCAGCCCGGGGTGTGTTATCAAGTACCGGCTGACCGCCAGTTGGACCATTACTCTGGACAGAGAGGGTTCGACTGTGGTAATTTCGTATTAAAATCCAAACATATCTGCGTTGGCGCAGAAAGGAGACGGAGCAATGGTCTACGAGGCAAAGGATTTCGGCAAGCTCATCGGAATGGAAGGCTTCAGCGAGGCACTACTGAAGAACCATTTCACCCTTTATCAGGGCTATGTGACCAACACGAACAAGTTTTACGACCTGATTGCCGCCCAGCCCAAGGACGCCACTAACCCCGGTTTTGCCGAGCTCAAGCGCCGCTTCGGCTTTGAGTTCAACGGGATGCGCTTGCATGAGTACTACTTTGAAAACCTGGGCGGGAAGGCGCCGCTGGACAAAGCGAGCAAACTGGCTAAGGCGCTCGGCAACGCCTATGGCAGTTACGAGAAATGGGAAGAAGACTTCAAAGCCGTGGGGAAGATGAGAGGGGTGGGGTGGGCAGTCGTCTACCAGGACAACGTTACCGGCTGGCTCTTTAACCAGTGGGTCAATGAGCACCACGTCAGCCACCTGGCCGGCTGTGCGCCGATTCTGGTGATGGATGTCTGGGAGCATGCCTTTATGTCCGATTACGGCCTGAAGCGCGCCGACTACATTGAAGCCTTCTTCCGGAACATCAACTGGAAAGTCGTTGAGGGCCGGCTGAAGTAAGCATAAGACAGAGCGCCGCCGCCGAATTGACCGGTCGTCCTTCTGCGAAGGACTTATGGTGACAGAGACCTAATCGCCCAAAGGGCGTCAAGCGAAGCTTGGAATAAAGAGTGCCACGGGCTGTGCCCGTGGGCATCCACATCCATCCCGCCCTTCCCGAGCTGATTCCCGCCACGCTTCACCGTCTCAAGGAAGTCTAGTCCTCTCTTCAGCACAACACGAATGTGCTATACTTAGTAAGTCAGAGCCCTGAGTAAAAGGAGCTTCTGTGTTCAAGAAAATTCTGGTCTGCCTGGATGGTTCTAGACTGGCGGAGCAAATTCTGCCGTACGCTACCGAAGAGGCTTTGCATTTCGATAGCCGGATGATACTAATGCAGGTGGTGTCCCCGCCGACGACGATGGTCACACCGGGAGTGCCCGGGGTGCCCGCAGTGGCAGTACCCGTTTCGCCTAAAGCCAGGGTTGAGGCATCGCAGAAAGAAGAGGCCGCCGTCCGGGCTTACCTGGAGAGTGCGGCCAAACTCATCCGGGCCAAGGGCCTGAAGGTGGACGCGGTCACCCTGCAGGGGCCGGTGGGCGAGACCATCGTTAGCTATGCGAAAGAAAACAAAATCGACCTTATTGCGCTGGCGACGCACGGGCGCAGCGGTCTGGGACGGGCGGTGCTCGGAAGTATCGCCGACTATGTGATGAGAGAATCGGGCTTGCCTATCCTCATAATCCGCCCGAAGAAAGAAGCGTAAAGTATGAAAGGCGCCATCCGTCTCGGCAGCATACGCGGCATCGAAATCGGCGTCCACTACAACTGGCTGCTCATTTTCTTTCTCGTCGCCTGGTCGCTGGCGATGGGTTACTTCCCCCAGTCCTATCCCGGCTGGACGAGCCTGGTCTACTGGACTACCGGCGTCATTGCCTCGATTTTGCTTTTCGTCTCCGTTCTGCTCCACGAGCTGGCGCATTCTTTTGTCGCCCAGGCGCGCGGTCTGCCGGTGCGCAGTATTACCCTGTTCATCTTCGGCGGGGTGAGTAATATTGTGCGGGAAGCCGAGAATCCCAGGACCGAGTTTGCCATGGCCGTGGTCGGCCCTCTCTCCAGCCTGGTGATTGCCGGCGTCTTCTATGGCCTGTTCCTCGTCGTGCCGAACAAGCTCGACCCGCTGGCGGCGCTGCTTTCCTACCTGGCGCTGATTAATGCGTTTCTGGCCGTCTTTAATCTTATCCCCGGTTTTCCTCTCGATGGCGGGCGGGTCTTTCGCTCCATTATCTGGGGCGCCACGGGCAATCTCGTCAAGGCGACCAATATTGCCGGCAGGGTAGGACTGGTCTTCGGGTGGGGATTGATTGGCGTGGGCCTGTTCCAGATACTGGCGGGGAACTTCCTCGGCGGGATATGGATTGCCTTCATCGGCTGGTTCCTGAGCAGCGCCGCGGAAAGCAGTCGCCAGGAGACCACGGTTCAGGAGTATTTGAAAGGCTTCAGAGTCAAGGATGTGATGACGCCTAATCCCCAGACCATCGGTCCGGGCGCCACCGTCCTGGAGGTGGTGCAGGGTATCTTCAGTCAGTACCACCGCCGGGCGGTGCCTGTTGCCCGTGACGGCAAGCTGGTCGGCATCGTTACCCTTACTAACATACGGGGACTGCCGCAGGAGAAGTGGGCAATAACCCCCGTTGAGGCAATCATGAGCCGCGCGCCGCTCCAGTGCGTTTCCCCGGAAGACGACCTCGCCCGCGCGATGGCGATGATTGCCGAGCAGGATGTCAACCAGGTGCTGGTCTGCACCGATGGGGGGTTGGTGGGGATTCTCAGCCGCGCTGATATCATCCGCCATCTTCAGTACACCCAGGAACTGCGGATGCGGCGCAAGGCTTAGCGCCGCTGGCAGAAACGCGTTAGCAGGTCCTCGGAGCGAGACCCTTCGCTCCGCTCAGGGTGACAAGAAGCAGACTGTCATTCTGACCCTTCCAGAGAAGGGGAAGAATCTAATGGGGAGTGCGACCCACGCAATAGCCACTAGCTTATCGGTTGGGTATCGGCCGGGGTACCCCTTATCTTCTTCTGGTAAATCGGGTTGAAGTTCTCCGCCTTCTTGATGGTCTTGGGTCCGCCCGCCCTTCCTGCCTTCCGCAGAGTTTCGGTGGTGATGTTGTCCGGACTCCCGTGAGTGTCATCGGGCATCATACCGCCGCAGTTCCAGCACATAGCAATACCTCCTTCAAACTATTCTCAGTATTTTGGCGTAGAAATGGCTGGGGGAGCGTCTTGAAGGGTGGTCCGGGCGATAGTCCAATCGGTCTTACCGGCGAAAAGACGGGCTGTTGTTCGATTTGGTGGGCTGGCTATTTCCCGATATGAGAGCCACGTTTTAGCAGTTCTTCATAGGACTCGAACCACTTCAACTTTAGCTCGTCCGACCAGGCGGGGTCAAAAGTAGGGAACTTGGACAAAACGAGCTGTTCCCAGGATAAAACCTGATTTGGCACTTCCTCAAGCCCATTTGGCACTGCCTCGTTCCGTTTTGTCCTTGCGGGTGCTTTCTTGGCATTTTTGGCATTGGTTCCAGTACGCGGACTCTTCAGGCGTCTGGTGATGAAAGGTGAGAGGTGAACGCCGGCGTCACCGGCCAGCATAATGAAGAACTTGATGCATTTCCGGCTGACATCCCCACTAAGGCCAAAGTTATCGTGGAAGATTTCCTCGAGCTGGGAATAGGTGGCGTTCTGGGGGTCTAAGCCAGCTTTCATCAGCGGGGCAAAAGCTTCAAAGGTCACCTGCCGGAGCAATTCATTCCGCTGGGGTCCGCGCGCCGCCACGAGCATTTTGAGACGATTAGTAGGTAAACCGCTGGCGTCCACCAGGTTCAGAAAACGAAGCGCCGATATCAGCTGGGTGCCGGTGGTGCCGGAGAGGCGGTCACCCCAGTAGCTCCGGTCGATACGGGCAGGCATACCGCCCACCTGCAGTCCATCCAGGAAATTGCGGAAGGTCCGGTAGGAAACATACGGGGGAAGGCGCTTCTTTTCTTTGTCCAGTACCATCGTGCCGCCTCAGTCAGTTTATTATATGGTACAAGGTCTGGAATTTCAATAGGGACTAATGGAAAAAATAGCGGATTAGGTGGAATTTGGCAGGACAAGGATGGACAATAATTGACGGATGCTCCTGGCACGTACTAAATTTTAATCCACAAGTTCAAAAAATTTGTAAAAAATGAAAGGAGGAGGCACTAAATGGGACTGGCAATCGAGTACCAAAAACTGATGACGGAGATTGTGTACATCAATCTACCGGGTCCACCCGAACCGACTCCGGGAATGAGCGGGAGTGAGCTCCTGCACGGCTTTCTCGCCGAGCTTCATGACTCGCCAAACCCAGAAGTCAGGAACTATGTTAGTCTCTTGAGCGCCAAGTGGAACGTCCACTTCCGCGAGGGGAAGTAACTGGCATCTACCAATTAATTATTAAGGATTCGCCTGAGGAGGACGGAAAACATGAAAAGAAATAGAGTTGCCGCTATCGATGTTGGGACGACGAAAGTCGCCACCATCATGGCCGACATCGACAGCGCAGGTGGCTGGCCTCGCATCCTCGGCGTTGGCGTGGCCCCATCCCTGGGGCTGCAAAAGGGTTTGGTGGTCAATATCGAGGAAGCTAAACAGTCTATCCGCGAGTCGGTGAGGAAAGCCGAGCGGAGCACTGGCTACCGTTTGGAATCGGCCTACATTGGTATCACCGGAAGACACATTAACTCGGTTAATAACCGGGGTGTCATATCTATCAGTCGCAACGACCGGTTGGTAAGACCGGACGATTTGAAGCGAGTGCTTGACATTGCCCGCAGCATCAAGGTACCCAACGACCAGAAACTGCTCCACGTCATACCCCGCAGTTATATGGTCGATGGGCAGGAAGGCATCAAGAACCCGGTCGGGATGCATGGTTTCCGCCTGGACGTCGAGGCGCACATTGTTACTGCTGCCGTGACCTCGGTCCAGAATCTGACCAAGTGCATCCGTAGTCTCGGTATTGAAGTGGAAGACCTGGTCCTTGAGTCGCTCGCCAGCGCTGAAGCCGTCCTGACCGAAGAGGAAAGAATGGCCGGCGTCTTGCTGGCGGATATTGGTGGCGGCACCACCGATATTTGTGTCATCAAGGATAACACTATCTACCATACTTCAATCCTGCCCGTGGCCGGGTACCAGGTTACCCGGGATATCTCCATCGGTCTGGGACTCTCCTATGAGCTGGCCGAGGAGATGAAGAAGCGGTATGGGAATGTCCTGCCCTATGAGGAGGACGAAAAAGAGGAAGAGAAGACCGTCACCGCTGACGGGCACAGCATTTCCTACCACGACCTGTCCGAAATAATCCGCATCCGCATGGAAGAGCTCATCCGGCTGATTGTCCTTGAGCTGCCCCATGGCGACTACACGAAGCTCATCCCGGCCGGCATTGTTCTCACCGGCGGCGGCGCCAATCTGCCTGGCCTGGCGGAGATGGGTCAGGAAATCACCAGACTGCCCGTAAGAGTCGGCATACCGGAAAACCTCTTCGGCGTCTCGGATTCCCTGCGCGACCCCGCCTACGCCACCAGCGTTGGCCTGATGATGTGGAAGTTCAAGAACCAGGGCGCGCAGGCTTACCAGGTGCCCAGAGGCGGCTTCTTCAGTTTCCTTTCCCGGCTTTTCAAGGGCGCTCCCAAGAATACCGAAAATAGCTAAATATAAGGAAGTCATAAAAGGAGGAGAAAATGTCAAGACAGAGTTATGTTCCCAGCCCGGCCAAAATCAAAGTCGTTGGTTGTGGCGGCGCCGGCTGTAATGCAGTTACCCGCATGGTCCGCGAGCAAATTCGCGGTGTGGAATTCATTGCCCTGAACACGGATGCCCAGCACCTGGCAATCACGGAAGCGGCCGTCCGCATCCAGATTGGCGAGCGGTGCACCCGCGGCCTCGGCGCCGGCGGCGACCACGCTGTCGGTCGCAAGGCAGCTGAAGAGAACCGCGACGAGCTGAAGCAGGTCATCCAGGGCGCTGATATGGTCTTCGTGGCCGCCGGTATGGGTGGCGGCACGGGGACCGGGGCAGCCCCCATCGTCGCCGAGCTGGCCAAAACCTCCGGCGCCCTCACCATCGGTGTGGTGACCCGGCCGTTCACCTTTGAGGGCACCCACCGCGCCCAGGTCGCTGAAGAGGGCATCATTACCCTGATGGATAAGGTCGATACGCTCATCATCATTCCCAACGACCGGTTGCTGGATTTAATCGACCAGAAGACCGGTGTTGACAGCGCCTTCAAGCTGGCCGACCAGGTGCTCCATCATGGCGTTCAGGCCATCGCTGAAGTGGTTACCGTTCCTGGTCTGATTAACCTGGACTTTGCCGATATCCGCACCATAATGAGAGACGCCGGTCCGGCCTGGATGTCCATCGGTCATGGCTCCGGGCAGAACCGCGCCGTCAATGCCGCCAAGGAAGCGCTCGCCAGCCCATTGCTGGATGTATCGATTGATGGTGCCAAGGGCGTCCTCTTTAACATCGCCGGCGGCAGCGACCTGACCCTGTTTGAGGTCAATGAAGCCGCCGAGGTTATCCGCCAGTCAGTCGACCCCGAAGCTAACGTCATCTTCGGTGTCGGTGTGGACAACAACCTGGGCAACCAGATACGGCTGACCCTCATCGCCACCGGTTTTGCCACCAAGAACACGCTCATGGGCACTTCCGCCCGTGAGAAGGAAATGAACAAGGTCCTGCGCAATCTGAGAAGCGACGAGCTTGATGTGCCGGCCTTCATGAGAATGCGCAATTCGTTCCCCGCGCCGAGGAGACCGAGCAGCCCGGTTCGCAACTAATAGTCGGTCCTCTTGAGATATTGGAGTGGCGGGGCAGGGTTAGGTCCCCGCCACTCCTCCGAAAAAGGAAGCAACAACTGAGCTTGTGCGAGACTTATGAGAAAATGTAACAACTGAGGATAAATGTAGACTATTCGATGCCAGTCCCGGCAAGCTCGTTTTCACATAATCTACCCTCCTCCGCTCCCTCCCCCTCAAAAGGGAGGGAGAATTATTTTTGGGGAGGTTTTTCTGAGGCTGGTGCGCTTTCGTTAGGCCTATAGATGTGGTTGCGGGTCACGATGCAGTCGTGAGGTGGCAATCCTACCCACCGCTGTCATTGCGAAGGCACGCAGTCCTTCTGATGAAGGATGGCAATCTCCTGAAATGTGCTTCAGAAAGCCCGTCTTGTTCGGGGCGGAGAAGCTCTCCAGGATTTGCTTGATGCCAGTATAGAGCGGCCGGACGACGGGCACTTTGCCCAGGAGCGTTTCGCCCCAGCGAAGGAGCCGCTTGCCGATGAAGTTGGCCGTGATGACTCCGGTCAGGTAGATGAGGACCAGCGTGGCAAAGAAACCGACGCCGGGAATCGTCTGCCCCCAGATTGCCCGGACAAAGGGCTGGAGGATGTTATCGATTGAGGTGAAAAGCCAGATGAGGATTAACACCGTGGCACCGAGGGGGATGATGACCAGCAACCCCTCGACGAACTGGTTCCTCAGCGTGCGCATCAGTCCGTGCTTCTTTGTTTCCGTCATACTCGCCTCCTGGGTTTCCATTTTGTCATTGTTATGAAAATAGGGTTCTGTGTGCTTCTCACATCGCCTGATTTGACTCGGATGCCCATCTCCTTCAGGGTGAACCCTTCTGGGTGAACCCCTGGTCCCCTTCCCAAAACGGGAAGGGGGGATTAAGGGGGTGAGGTCCTTATGTGTTGGTCAACTCCTCTTTTCATTTGGTGTCGTGCCTATGGAATCCGCCTGAGGCGGGTTGCCACGTCCCGATTTCATCGGGACTCCCAATGACACCTTCCGTGCAACTAAAATAGAATCCTTCTGAATTAGGGTGAAATAAAGCTGGAAATAATCACCGCCAGGTCGGTAATGTCTTTCTGGTTGGCGAACTCGTCCTTGCCGTGGATATTGCTATCGGGCCGGATGACGCCGGCGCCGAAGTGTTTGGCTTGCCACTCCAGCGTGGCGATGGGACCAAAGTCGCCGGAGCCCATCTCGCCGTACTTTCCCGTCGCACCGGTGACGTTCCGGATGACCTCCGCCAGCTCATCAACGATGGGGTCATTCACCGGCGGAACGGTGGGGATGCGGAAGACTTGCTCGATTTCCCAGGTGACTCCGGGCACGGAGTTGAGCGTCTCCATCATCTCTTTCTCCGCGGTGACAATGTTTTCCTCCGGGATAAGCCGCCGGTCGATGGCGATGGTGCACTCGTCCGGGATGATATTCTGTTTCAAGCCGCCCTGCACCATATTGATATTCAGGCGGGCTTCCATTTTCGTCAGACCGGAGTCAGGCTCGGCGTCCGTCTTCGATTTCCGCAGTACCACCTTCTTCTTGAGGTTGATGAGGGCATTCAGCACGGGAACGGCGTTTTCCACGGCATTCTCGCCCAGGTGAGACATCGCCGAGTGGACTGACTTGCCCTTGACCTTGACCACCATACCGAGCGCCCCCAGCCCGGCAATGGCGACATAGCCGAAGCTGGAATCGAGGTCGAAGAAGTAGCTTCCCGCCAGCGGCTCGATGAAGCGGCCGAGATAGCGAAGCTGGTCGGCCTGGCCCACCTCCTCGTCAGTCGTTATCATCACTGATGTGTCATACTTCAGGGGCTTGTCTTTGACGGCGTCGAGCGCCAGCAGGAGGGCGGCGATGCCTCCCTTCATATCGGACGCCCCCCGCCCGTACACCCTGCCATTCTCCACCCGCGGGGTGAAGGCGTCCCAACCCTGCGCCGGAACGACATCGATGTGCCCGTAGAAGATGAGGCGGGGTTTGCCGGGGTTGCGGCGGTGGGCGAGGAGGTTAACGCGGTCGATTTTGCCTCCAGCCATCTCCTTGGGAATCGGGACTTTCTGGGTCTGGAAACCGGCATCGGCGAAAAGCGGCTCGAGGTAGTCCATCATTTGGGAGTAGTTCAGGCCCGGGGGCACGGTGGTGTTAATGGCAATCATATCCGTTAACACTTTGAGGTAGTCCATTGTATCTCCTTACTGGTTCTTGTCTTCGACTTTGCAGACGGGCGTGAAGTGCCTCTCCACGGCGTCAGATGGGGTAGGGTGGAGAAGCTCCTTTTGTTTGGGCCGGAGAATAGAAGCCACGATGGCAATGGTCAAGATGCCGGCAACAACGCCGAGGGCGGCGCCGGTGGGCAACTTATAGAAGTCCGAGGTTATCATCTTAAGGCCGAGGAAGGTGAGGATAGCCGCCAGCCCGAAAGGCAGGTAGCGCAGGTGCAGGGTGGCGCCCGCCAGGGCGAAGTAGATTGCGCGCAGGCCGAGGATGGCAAAAATGTTCGATGTGTAGACGACAAATGGGTCAAGCGTGATGGAGAGGACGGCGGGAATGGAATCAACGGCGAAGACGATATCCGTTGTCTCCACGACGAGCACCACCAGGAAAAGGGGCGTTGCCATCCGCCGGCCGTTTTCGAAGCAGAAGAAGTGGTCTTTACGGTAATCACTGGTGACCGGCATGAAGCGGCAGGCGAGGCGGAGGAGAGGGTTTTTCTCCGGGTGGACCTGGCGGTCCTTACCCAGGGCCAGCCTGAGGCCGGTAAAGACCAGGAAAGCGCCGAAGACATAGATAACCCAGTGAAGCCTTTCGACAATGGCCAGACCGGTGACGATGAAGATGCCCCGCATAATCAGCGCCCCCAGGATGCCCCAGAAAAGCACCTTGTGCTGGGCGTTAGCCGGGACACTGAAGTAGGTGAATATCATCAGGAAGACAAAGAGGTTGTCCACGCTCAGGGACTCCTCGACGAGGTAGGCGGTAAGGAATTTCAGAGCTCGGTCGGCACCAAAGGTAAGGAAGATGCCCAGACAGAAGAGCAGGGCCAGTGAAATCCAGACGGCGCTCCAGATGAGCGCTTCTCTCAGTTTGATGACGTGGGCTTTACGGTGGAAAACGAAGAGGTCCAGCGCCAGCATAACAAACACAAACGCGCCGAAGGCAATCCACCAGAAAGTCTCGTTGGACATTATGACTTTCCTTTCCGGGATGGCGGCGCTGGCTTGAGCAATCGACTTCTCAGTTGCCCGCACCCGGCATCGATGTCGACGCCCTTGCGACTGCGGACGGTGCAGTTGATGTGCAGTCGCTTTAGCTCGGCTTCAAAAGCCAGGACGGTTTCCTGGGTGGGCGGGCGGTACTGCCGCTCGCGGGTCGGGTTAGCCGGAATAAGATTGACGTGGCAGTTCAACCCCTGGACGACGTGGGCCAGGGCGCGGGCGTCTTTGGGCGAATCGTTGATACCTTCGAAGAGTATGTACTCAAAGCTGAGGCGGCGACCCGTCTTCTCGAAATACTCCTTGCAGGCAGCAATAAGCGGTTTGATGGAGTACTTCCGGTTGATGGGAACGAGCTGACCTCTTAGCTCATCGGTGGCGGCGTGCAGGGAGATTGCCAGACCCACCTGGAGCTTTTCCCCGCTCAGGCGCTTTATCTCCGGAATCAGACCAGCGGTCGATACGGTCATATTGCGTGCCCCCAGCCCGAAGCCATCCGGGGAGTTGAGCATCTCGATTGCCTGCCAGAGGGCATCGTAGTTCAACATCGGCTCACCCATCCCCATGAACACAATGTTATCGATTTTGGACTCTGATTTCTGGTCGCGAAGTCTGCGGGCGAAGTAGAGCACCTGGTCGATTATCTCGCCTGGGGTGAGGTTGCGCTCAAAGCCCTGCTGGCCCGTGGCGCAGAAAGCGCAGCCGATGGGGCAACCCACCTGGGTGGAAACGCACAGTGTGTAGCGGGTGCCGCCTTTGGGGGTGGGGTAAGCCATCAGGGCGGTCTCGATGGTCTTCTTATCGCTCAGAGAGAAAAGGGTCTTGACGGTGCCATCACGGGCAGTCTCTTCGTGGGTGGGAGTGAGACTGTGAAGGCGGGTTTTCTCAGCCAGCTTCTCCCGGAATAATTTCGGCAGGTCGGTCATCTCATCGAAGGAGAGGGCCAGCCCCTGGTAAATCCGGCGCTGGAGCTGACGGGCACGATAAGCCGGTTCACCCAGAGATGTTACCAGCTCTTGAATCTGCGCAGTGGTCAGGTCGGTGAGGCAAATCGATAAGGTGGTCATTGGCAATTCCTTCTATATGATAGGGTAATTGCGCTCAATAGACAAGGGAGAACAGGGGTCAGTTGACATAAGACTGACCAGCCTACGGGGTAGAAATGATGATTGCCCCCGAGGCTGGCTTTACATAACTCTAAAAACGAATCAAAGCTAATCAGCCCCCATTTAGCTACGATTCGTTTCCCGTCAAAAAAATCACCTAATTAGCCTCAAAAAGCCAAAAAACGAATGGACACTTTGATGACTCTAGCCAGCCCGCTGGCTGACCTCTTTTTC
>Ga0315296_10001240_pt1 | contig 22333 bp, 20 predicted proteins | sample YL17G14_18_MG_FD_203921 | JGI IMG/M metagenome (GOLD analysis project Ga0315296, IMG submission 203921) | Sediment microbial communities from Yellowstone Lake, YNP, Wyoming, USA - YL17G14_18 | ecosystem: Environmental > Aquatic > Freshwater > Lake > Sediment | place: USA: Wyoming | collected...
TGGCCTACGGTGTGACGGTCGATGACGATCATCTGGCGGTGGAGCTGATAAAGAAGGTCGGTCCAGGAGGAAGCTTCCTCCCGGAGAGGCATACGATGCAGTGGCTGAACAAGGAGCACTTCATCACTGACATAACCGACAGGCGGACGGGTGAGGCTTGGGAGGCCGATGGCAAGAAGAGCGTTGTAGACCGCGCAAGAGCGAAGGCCGACAAGATCATGAAAGAGCACGAAGTCGCTCCGGTTCCTCCGAGCATCGCGCGCGAATTCGAGACCATTGTGAAGAATGCGGACAAGGACATTCAGGCACACGGTCTCGATTAGACATAGCTAGATAACATGGCATCGGCAGGCACTGACGTGCCTGCGGCTAGTTGCTTCGAACACAGAGGTGGACCTTGATTCCCCTGGAACTCATAAGGGAGTTCGAATCGCAGATGAAGGCCCTCAGGATAGGGGGCACTTCTCTGACCCGGGCGCAAAAGCTCGAGAAGAGGCTCGGCATCAGAAGGCTTCACGTGAAGCTCGAGGGGGAGAACCCATCTGGCACGCATAAGGACAGGGTAGCGCTCCTTCAAATCCTAGATGCGCGCGCAAAGGGAATGAAAGCCGTGACAGCGGTAAGCTGCGGCAACTATGGCGCTGCACTTGCATACGTCGCCGACAAGCTGAACATGCGCGCATACATCTACATCCCAGCGGATTTCGCCGCACCGAGACGCGCGGAGATCGAGCAATGGGGCAGCAAGGTCGTGAGCGTCTCTGGCGACTATGAGGCTGCATTGCACAAGTCAGCTGCGGACGCTGTGGCGAACAAGTGGTACGACGCGAATCCTGGAGGCGGCAATCGAGACATCGGCCTGTACGCCTATACGTTCATCGCGAAGGAGATCGCACAATCGCTCGGCAGGCAGCCGGACTGGGTCTCGGTCCCTGTCGGAAACGGCTCGCTCATCGGAGGCATATGGCATGGCTTCAGGTCGATGGGGATGAAGCCCAGGATGCTCGGAGTCTCCAACAACAACTCAGCAGTGCATGGTATCGCGAACGGTCTGAAGGAGAAGTTGGATGTTCCCAACCTGACGGTCACGGAGGTCAATGAGCCGCTGTGCGGCAACTTCTTGGCGGACGGGGATGAGGCATTGGGTGCAATGCTCGAATCGAACGGGACGGGTGTCGAGGTCCCCGATGAAGATCTCATCAAAGCGGCGGAGATCATCAGACAAGAGGAAGGGCTCGACATCCTCCCTGCTTCAGCCGGTGCTGCTTGGGGCATCACCAAACTGGATTCGAGGAACCATGTCTTCGTCGCCGTCCTTACTGGCCGCGGCCATTTCGTATAGTCCGTTGGCCACCTGCATTGTACATTTATGCGCATACATATGCATGGCTGACTTATCGCGGCCAAGATTTTAATACGAGCGGGGATATTGCGAACTCCGATGCAAGATTCTGCTGGACAAGGTGATTTGGTGCCAATTCTCGTCGTTCTAGGGGTCCTTGTCGACCTGCGGATCTTGCGCCCGTGACGGACGTCCAACCTTGGTTGTGTCCGTGCGGGCGAATTGAGGAGTGTGTAGATGATGAAAGGTGCTAGAGCCGCCGTGGAGTTGCTCGAGAAGCAGAACGTGCAGGTGATGTTCGGCATTCCAGGCGGAGTCCTGCTTCCCTTCTACGACGAGCTCGTGCAGTCGGACATCAGACACATCCTCGTAAGGCACGAGCAATGCGCGGGCCACATGGCCGACGGATTCGCTAGAGTGTCGAAGAAGCCCGGGGTATGCATAGCGACCTCCGGTCCCGGGGCGACCAATCTCGTAACTGGCGTAGCAACCGCATTCATGGATTCATCTCCGATGGTCGCGATCACGGGTCAGGTCGAGACGGACAAGCTCGGGGGCGACGCCTTCCAGGAGGCCGACTCGTTCAGCCTGATGATGCCCGTCACGAAGCACAACTTCAGGGTCACTGACCCGAAGGTCTTCCCTGAGACGATGAAGAAGGCCTTCATGATAGCGACGACCGGGAGATACGGGCCAGTCCACATCGATATCCCAGTTGACATATTCCGCGCGGAGATCACCGACGAGCAGATGGCGAAAGAGGTGAGAGTCCCCAAGCCGAAGAGGAACCTATCCGAGTTGCTCGATGCGATCAAGCTGCTGGAGAAGGCAGAACGCCCCACCATCATGGTTGGCGGCGGCGTGGCATGGTCTCAGGCAGGCGGAGAGATCATACGGCTGGCCGAGATGCTGATGGCGCCGATCGTTACGACCCTGATGGCGAAGGGTTCGGTCTCAGAGAACCATCCGCTCGTGCTCGGAGTATGCGGCATGCACGGACGGCAGGTGGCAAACTACGCGCTGAACAACTGCGACGTGCTGCTGGCGATCGGTACCAGGTTCAGCGACCGCGTCACGGGCAAACTGAGCGAGTTCGGGACCAAGACGAAGGTCGTCCACGTGGACATCGACTCTTCGGAGATCGGGAAGAACGTGAAAGGCAGGGTTGGCCTAGTCGGCGATGCCTGGACCGTTGTGAACGCTCTGATAGCGGGCCTGCAAAAGAGAACCAAGGCCGCCACATGGAAGGCAAGGATCATCGAGCTCAACAAGCAATGCACATGCGACTACGACCTTCACTCCGACCCGCTGAAGCCGCAGAAGGTCATCCACGAGCTCTCGAAGAACCTGCCGGATGACGCTATCGTCACCACTGAGGTCGGCCAGAATCAGATGTGGGCCGCGCACTTCTACAAGTGCTATGGCAAACGCATGTTCATAACATCGGGCGGGCTTGGGACAATGGGTTTCGGGTTCCCTGCTGCAATGGGGGCTAAGATCGCCCGGCCGAACTGTGTCGTTGCGGACATCGCAGGGGACGGCAGCCTTCAGATGGTGTCCCAGGAGTTCGCCACGGCCGTCGAGAGCGACATACCGATCATGATATGCCTACTGAACAACGGCTGGCTTGGGATGGTCAAGCAATGGCAGAAGCTGTTCTATGGTTCCAGGTACAAAGCCACTCAGTTCACCGCGGGGTCGCCCGATTTCGTGAAGCTCGCGGAGGCCTATGGCGCAGAGGCGGTCAGGGTAGAGAAGCACTCGGAGGTGGCCGAGGCGATCAAGAGAGGGTGCAGGGCAGAAGTGCCGTTCCTGATAGATTTCGTCATAGACCCAGAGGAGGATGTTCTCCCGATGACGCCGCCGGGGATGTCGACTTCGGACTGCATCAAAGGGAGATGCCAGTGGAAAGGCGAGGTGTGTTAGATGGAAGTCATGATGTTGCTGGTCTACGACCAGCCCGGTGTGATGCAGCGCGTTATGGGTGAGTTCAACAGAAAGCGCATAAACGTCGAGACCATCGTGGTCGGCAAGTGCGAGGTCCCTGACAGGGCGAGGATCGTCCTCTCGATCGAGGACAAGGTGAAAGCCCTGAGCGTGATCGAGCACATGCGGGCGCTCCACGAGGTCATAGAAGCGGATCTGGTCGACCACTCGAGGCACGAGGCATACGCCCTGCTGTTCAGCAGGGAAGGAGTGTGCAGGGTCACAGGGTCGGTCGATGAGGTCGACGCTATCGTCAAGAAGAGCCAGCCGGAGAGGTACATACAGGCTATGAATGCGATCTGAATGGGTGTGTGAACAGAAATGGCCAGGATATACTACAACAAGGACGCGGACATCAAGGTGCTCAAGGGCAAGAGAGTCGCGGTGATAGGCTACGGGATACAGGGCAGGGCACAGTCTCTGAACCTGCGCGACAGCGGGGTCGACGTGGTGCTCGGCCTCAACCTGAAGGACGAGACCTGGAAAAGGGCGAAGGCCGACAAGATGAAGATCATGACCATCCCGGATGCAGTGAAGAGCGCTGACATCGTAATGATGTTGATACCAGACGAGGTGCAGAAGGGGGTCTATGACAAGGATGTGGCGCCTCATCTGAGGAAGGGCATGGTCCTGGATTTCGCTCACGGATTCAACATACTCTTCAAGAGGATCGTCCCACCTAAGAACATCGATGTTATCATGGTCGCTCCCAAAGGACCGGGAGCGCTCGTCAGAGAGACTTTCGTCGCAGGTATCGGAGTTCCAGCCCTCATCGCAGTCTACCAGGACCATTCGGGCAATGCGAAGAAGACGGCTCTGGCAATAGCGAAGGGATTGATGGCGACCTCGAGAGGGGTCATCGAGACCACGTTCAAGGAGGAGACGGAGACCGATCTGTTCGGAGAGCAGGTAGACCTCTGCGGCGGCGCGAGCTCGCTCATCAGGACCTCCTTTGACGTCCTTGTGGAAGCAGGATATCAGCCCGAGATCGCGTACTTCGAGGTACTGCACGAGCTCAAGCTCATCATCGACCTTGTACAGAAGGGCGGCATCGAAGGCATGTGGGACGGCGTCTCGAACACGGCCGAATATGGCGGAAGAACACGCGGAGGCATGATAATCGACGCCAGAACCAAGGAGACCATGAGAGGCATTCTCAAGGACATACAGTCAGGCAAGTTCGCCGCTGAGTGGGTCGCCGAGCATGATGCCGGGATGCCGAAGCTGACGAAGTTGAGAGATGAGGGCAAGAAGTCGCAGATAGAGGTCGTTGGGAAGAGGATCAGGAAGATGTTCGAGTGATCCTTCCGACAGCTCCGTGAGTGAGGAAATGCGTTCTGGCTCAAAGCTTGGTAAGTTCTCCAAGGGCAAGAGAATCTTCGTCGGTCAGGTTAGCGGCAACCATGTCACCGAGACGACGGCATCGTCGATGATGGACGCGATTGAGAACGGAGCGAGACCTAAGAATTCAACGCACATCCTGTCAGACCTGAAGCTACTCGCCCCTGTTGACAAGCCTTCAAAGATCATCTGCGTCGGCCTGAACTTCAGGAGCCACATCAGGGAGATGAAATGTGATACGCCCAAAGTGCCAGTGATCTTCTCCAAGCCGCCGTCAGCCCTCATAGGGCCGGGTGACGCCATCATCATTCCGCGAGCTTCGAAGCGAGTCGACTACGAAGGCGAATCGGCAATCATCATTGGCAAGCGCGCTCATCACGCCAAGAACGGTCTCATGCATGTCTTCGGGTACACGTGCTTGAACGACGTGACGGCGCGGGATCTTCAGAAGAACGATGTCGATTGGACTCGTGCAAAAGGGTTCGACACTTTCGCCCCCATCGGGCCATTCATATCCAGAACCCCTCCGACCCGCGTCACCACAAGGCTGAACGGGAATGTCGTCCAGGATTCGCCTTTGTCTGACAGGGTGTTCGGAGACGCGGCGCTCGTGGAATACATATCAACGATAATGACCCTCGAGCCTGGAGATGTGATCGCCACAGGCACTCCATCGGGGATATCGCCGATGAAGGATGGTGACGTCGTTGAGGTTGAACTCGACAGCGTCGGATGCCTGAGAAACCAAGTAGTTAAATCGCCATGAACATGCAGGAGATGAGGGGAAGATGCAGATCCAGCCAACTGAGGTTATATGGAAGAATGGGAACCTCGTGCCGTGGAAGGACGCGACTGTCCACGTGCTGACTCACGGTCTGCACTATGGCACTGGCGCATTCGAAGGGATCAGGTGCTACAGCACCGTCAACGGCTCCGCAGTGTTCAGGTTGAAAGAGCACATGGAGAGGCTCCTGACCTCCGCGAAGGCGATCAACCTGAAGCTTCCGTACACAGCGGATCAGCTGTGCAAGGCTGCCAAGGACACGGTCAAGGCCAACAAGCTCGACTCATGCTACATCAGGCCGATCGCGTTCTACGGCGTGTCCGGGATCGGCGTCAACCCGATGGGCTACCCCGTTGAGACGTTCATCATCGCGTTCCCTATGGGCGCATACCTCGGTGATGAGGGTCTCAAGAATGGCATCAGAGTCCACACCTCGTCTTGGCACAGGGTCTCGAGCGGATCAGCTCCCGCGACCGCGAAGGTGTGCGGTGACTACCTCAACAGCGCGCTCGCCGTGATGGAAGCGAAGCTGAACGGGTTCGATGAGACAATCATGCTCAACGAGTTGCACATGGTCGCGGAGGGCTCGGGCGAGAACATATTCCTCGTCCGCAAAGGGAAGATACTGACTCCTCCCCTGAATGCTGGAATCCTACCTGGTATCACGAGGGAGTCCGTGATGGAGCTTGCCGCCGATCTTGGCTACGATGTGCGCGAGCAGAACTTCGCGAGGAGCGAGCTCTACCTCGCAGATGAGCTTTTCTTCACGGGGACAGCCGCTGAGGTCACGCCCATCCGCGAGGTCGACAGAAGGAGCGTTGGTGAGGGGAAACCTGGCCCCGTCACCAAGGCTATCCAGACGAAGTTCCTTGACGTAGTCAAGGGGAAGGACAAGAAGTACCTGAGATGGCTGGACCCGGTCAAGTGACCGCGCCTGGACAAGTGTTATATAGAGCGGAGCGCCATACTGTCTGACGATTGTCATACGCAGGGATGGGACAGAAATGGCAGGTATGACCCTAGTAGAACTTGCGGGCCAGGCAGAGAAGGAAGGCATCACATTAGCGGAGGTCATATCGAGGACTCTGGATCCGAGAGAGCTCGATCTCATGCAGGCCGAGCTTGCTGACGAGTTGAGCGAGAACTACCGGAACATTGAAGATTTCATGAGCGGCATCGAGGTACCCAGTCTTGGAGAGTTGATGAACCTCGAGGAAGCAGGCGAGTCGCGGGTCGAGTCGACCGCATAGGCGTGTCGTCAGACGATGATAGCCATATGACCATGCTCATGCACGTCACTACTTCTTGCGCAGAATCCTGTTCTCTAGATCGACAACTTCGAACCCAGCCCTCGGAGGACCCATCAGGGTCTCAGTCCGTCCAAGCATAAGGTAGCCGCCTGTCTTCAGGGCATCATACAAGTTCATAGTCACCTTGTCGTGCATCGCCCGTGAGAAGTATATCATGACGTTCCTGCAGACAATGGCATCGAAGAACTTCGATCCGGGCTTGTCCAGCAGGTTCTCTCTTGAGAACCTGACGCCTTTCCGCAGCTGAGGGACCACAACGTACTTATCGCCCGTGTGATCGAAGTACTCCGCAAGGAATTTGTCTGGGAGGCCGCGCATCTCTTCCTTCGTGTACACTCCGGACTTGGCCTTCGCAAGAGCAGCGGAGGAGATGTCCGTCCCGAGTATCGATGTCAGCATCCTCTGCTCACGCTGCAGCCTACTGAGTTCTTGGGCCAAGCAGATCGCAATCGTGTACACCTCCTGGCCTGTGGCGCATCCTGCGCTCCACAGCCGAAGCAGGCCTCCGGAACCGGTCTTCGATTCCAGCAGTGGCTTTATCGCCGTTCTGGAAAACGTTTCGAAAGCTCCCCTATCTCGGAAGAACTCCGTCACGTTTATTGAAAGGGTTCCGAGGAGCTCGTTTGTCTCTTCGTCGCTGCTGAGGAGATGGTGTAGGTAAGTGGCATAGTCCGATCTTCCGCTCCTGCCAATCCTTCTCCTAATGCTCCTCATCATGAACGATTGAGAGTATCCGGATAGGTCGATGCCTCGCGATTCAAAGAGGTGTTTCATGACCTGCGTCGTGAACTGATCCTCGCTGATTTCCATGTCGGCTGGTCATGGGGGTGTGGCTAGATATTCCTTGCCTGAGAAAAGAGCACAGAAGACACGGGTCAGGAGCACTGGCTACCAGAATTGATAATGAGACGGCATATATTAATATGGCCCAGGCGGATTTTGACGCATAGAATGGCTTCCACGAGCTGGAGAAGCTCCGGCTCAGGAACCAAGACTAGAGAATTGGAAAGGTGGTCAATTGAGATTTGGGCTGACGGCGAAGCTCGTCGCTATGATCATGTGCATGTCTTTGATCCCGATAGCCTTCATTAGCATCGTGTCGATCCAAGGAATGCGCGACATCCAGAAGGACGCTACGATCTTGCACGACGAATCGATGGTAGTCGTCGTAGAGATTGCAAAAGGCGGCAACGACCTGGCGTCGTCTCACGAATCGTTCATGACATATGTGCTCGACTATGGCGAACCGGGCGCCAGCGTGTTCTACAACAACATGGTGAATTTCCAATCTTCATTCAGGCAGTTCCTCAGGGACTATGGAACCAAATACGCCCTAAATGTCTCTCCGCACATGGGCAACATCATCGCTGACCAGGGTCAAACGGCTCTGATCACGGAGGAGAACCGCGCGTATGGTGTTATCGAGGCGGAGTGGGAGAACTACATAGACGAGACCGCTGCCACCATCACCTTGCTGCGCGCCGGTGACACTGCCTCTGCATACAACGCATCGAGGAACGCATCGTTGCGCATGGAGACCATCAACCTGAACATGGAGGACCTCATCATCGTGTACGAAGACGCTGCCGCGCTGATGGACACAGTGATCCACAAGACAGTAAACGACGCAATCTTGTACACTATCGTTGGAGCTGCTGCGGCAACTGTTGTTGTCATCCTTCTGTCGTTCGTGTTCTCATCCATGGAGACGAAACCGATTGTAGCTGTCTCGAAGACGGCCAAGACGATTGCCGAAGGCAATTTCAGAACTCGCTTGGAAATCAAGGCTACGAACGACGAGGTGGGAGACCTCGTGAAATCGATGAACATGTTGATCGACAACACCTCGAAACCCCTCATAGAGCTGACCGAGAGCGCACAAGCGATTGCTGGAGGGGATATGACAAGGGAGATCAATGTGGTGGCGAAGGGCGATCTGGCTACGCTTGTCGAAGCGTTCAAGCAGATGAGACAGAACCTGTCAAAGCTTACCAACGAGATCAAGGTAGCGGCGGAGTCTCTCAAGGATTCGTCCTCATCATTCGCAGAGACCATTGGACACATGACCGAGAACACGCAACAGGTATCCTCCGCCGTCGCCCAGGAATCCAAGAGCGCTCAAGCCGAATCGATGAGAATCGATGAGATGGTCAGGATGCTCTCGGAACAGACCAAAGCAATCTACGATGTGGTCCAGAGCTCGCAGAATGCAGCTGGAGCATCTGCGAACGCCAGCGAAGTCGCGCAGAACGGCAGCAAGTCCGCTCAGATTTCACTGGAGAAGATGAATTCGATGCTCAGAAACGTCGAGGACACCGCAGAGTCGATGAAGCTTCTCTCCAAGAAGTCAAAAGAGATCTCACAGATCGTGTCAATAATCACCGACATCGCACATCAGACGAACCTGTTGTCACTCAACGCTGCGATAGAGGCTGCGAGAGCAGGCGAACAGGGACGTGGGTTCGCAGTGGTCGCTGACGAGGTCAGGAAGCTTGCTGAGGGGTCTCGGAAAGCTGCAAATCAGATTCAGCAACTCATAGAGCTCGTCGAGAACGATATCGATGACACAACCGAAAAGATGGAACACACAATGAAGGATGCGTCAGAGAGCTCAAGGACCATTTCAGACTCGCTGAAATCCCTTGAGGACATTGCTGCGACAGTCGAGGAGACGGCCGCAATGGTGCAGGAGATCAGCGCCTCCACGGAGGAGCAGAAGGCACTTACGGAGAGCCTGGCCAAATCACTGGACGAGGTCGCAGCGATCTCGAAGGAGAACTCGGCCTCCTCAGAAGGTATTTCGGTATCCTCTGAGAACCTCGCGGCAGGGATGGAGGAGCTCACGGCATCTGCCCATGAGCTGGCTGATCTGGCGAACAAACTGAACGAGATCACGAAGCAAGTCGAATCTGCGAAGACAACTATCATGACCGTGCAAAAAGCAAGCGAGGGCAAGTAAAACGCCGGGAGACAGTGAACACCATGCTGGACACCGACACCCTGCAATTTGTGGTCTTTCGCCTAGGCAAAGAAGAGTATGGATTCGATGTGGCCATCGTCAGGGAGATACACAACATCGAGGAAGTCGCCAAGGTCCACAGAAGCGCTTCACACATCGAAGGAGTCATAAACCTCAGAGGGAAGCTTCTGACTGTCGTGAACCTCAGGAAAAGATTCGGGATGGAGCCGGACCCTGCCGCTGAGGGCAACAAGAAGATCGTAGTCGTCGATGCGACCGACGCTCCGGTCGGCTTCCTCGTCGATGAGGTTCTGGAGGTCGCGAGGTTCAGAAAGGAGTCAGTTGAGAAGGCCCCGTCATACGTGGCGAGTGGCATCGAGGCGCAATATGTCCTCGGGATCGCCAAGCACGAAGACAGGCTTATCACGCTGATTGACCCGCTCAAGGTTCTAGAGCTGTCTGACGATTCTGAACACAGTTCTGGAGGTAGTTGACATGGCCAAGATACTAGTTGTGGATGACTCGGAGTTCATGCGAAAGGTCCTTAGGAACATACTCGAAGCTGGCGGGCACAAAGTGATCGAGGCTAGAAACGCCGACGATGCTGTTGAGAGGTTCGGTAAGGAAGGAGCCGACGTCATCACAATGGACATTGTGATGCCCAAACAGGACGGCATCGAGGCGGTCAAGAGGCTCAGGGAGACCAACGGCAAGGCGAAGATCATCATGATCTCCGCGCTTGGCCATCAGAAGACCGTCATGCGGTCGCTAGAGGCGGGCGCTGTGGATTTCATAATCAAGCCCTTCACGGCAGACGATGTGCTCGAGTCTGTGAACGCCGTGCTCCAGATGGAAATCTGAGGTCGGGCGTATGCCTGAAAAGATCAAGGTCTTGATTGTTGACGACAGCGCGTACATGCGCGTCGTTCTCAAGGACATGCTTGAGTCTGACGCTGGGATATCTGTCGTGGGGAGCGCCAAGGATGGGGTCGAAGCCATCGAGAAAGTCAAGACGTTGGCTCCAGACGTCGTTCTGCTCGACATACAGATGCCGAAGATGGATGGAATCGCTACATTGCAGAGGATCATGAAGGAGTCGCCTGCAAGGACGGTCATGCTCAGCGCGATGGACAAGGTTGACGACCAACTTCCCCTTAGAGCGCTGGAGATGGGCGCTGTCGACTTCATCTCGAAGCCCAGCGGCCCCGTTTCCATTGATATTGTGCATTTCACCGGCAAGATAGTCGAGATAGTGAAGATCGCAGCGGAAGCGAAGGTGGAGGCCCTGAGAAGAACGAGGGAACCTCTGCGCACCAAGAAGGTTCTATCTGTCAAGAAAGAGGCTTTCAAAGGCCACAAAGTCGTAGTGATCGGCGCATCGACGGGAGGCCCAAGAGCCCTGGAGATAGTCTTCGCAGCTCTTCCCCGGGATCTTCCTGCATCCTTCATTGTCGTTCAACACCTCCCTCCAGAGTTCTCAGCCTCTTTCGCGAAAAGACTGGATGCTGCGATGGGGCCCAGGGTCGTTGTAGCCTGTGAAGGCGACAGAGTCGAGAAAGGCGTGGCATATCTGGCCCCCGGTGGCAGGCACCTCAAACTCGGCTGGAAAGGGGCGGCAAGCCTTGTGATCAAACTGGACGACGGCGAACCCGTCAACTTCGTCAGACCGTCTGTCGACGTTCTGTTCAGGAGTGCTGCGGAGTCGCTCAGGGAGAACCTGATGGCCATCATCCTCACTGGCATGGGAGCGGACGGCACAGCGGGAGCGATGGTCGTGAAGGCGTCCGGAGGCAGGGTCGTGGTTCAGGACGAACACACTTCAGTTGCGTACTCCATGCCAAGATCCGCGATCGACGCGGGATTGGTGGACCATATCTTGCCTTTAGAGAATATCGCGGAAGAGATAGTCAAATTCCTTCAGGAGTGAGCTGGTTTGGCAAAAGACATCGACCTGAACAAGTACTCGAAGCTGTTCGTTTCCGAATCGCGAGAGTCCTTGCGCATCATGAACGATGCATTGCTGGAGCTCGAGAAGAACCCAGAAGACAAGGAGTTGGTGGATCGGATATTCAGGTCCGCGCACACGATCAAGGGCATGGCGGGGATGATGAATTTCAAGGCTGTCGTCGAGACAGCTCATGCCATAGAGGACGTGCTGGGATGGATCCGCGACGGCCGTCTACAGCTCAAGGAGAACGTCGTGGAGACCATCTTCACCGGTTTCGACACCCTCGACGCCATGGTCGTTGCAGTCGAGGCATCTGCAGAAATCAGGGAGAATCCAGAACTGATACAGCAGCTGCGAGCGCTGCTCTCCGGCGCCGGCGAACGTGCAAAGCCCAAGAAGAAGACTCCTGAGATCGAGCCCGAACCAGCCAAATCCAAGACGACGACCGTTTCGATAAAGCTGGGAAGAAGGTGCTCACTCCCGTCTGCAAGGGCCATGGTGATCCTGAAGGAGCTAGGAAAAGCCTCCGAGATCGTCGAATCCAGCCCAACGGAGGCGGACATCGAGCGTGAGCATGTCTTCGAGGAGTTGACAGTCGTCCTCGAGCCTACCGAGAAACTCCAGGAGGCGCTCAGACGCGTCATTGCCATGTCAGACGTGGACGAGGTCCTCGTCGGTATGACCGGAGAATCTAGAGAGAAATGGCACAAGCTGACGAAGCAGGAGGCCAGCGCTTCTGCAACTTCATCGGATGTTCTTCCCGCCCAGACTGTCAAGGTGGGGATGGACAAGCTGGACGACCTTCTGGACAACGTTGGCGAGCTTGTCATCGGGCGGAGCAGGCTTCTCGAGAAAGCCTCCACGCGTGACGACCTCGAGCTCCAAGAGATCTCAGCCCTCATCGACAAGCTCACTTCTGACATACAGTCCAAGGTCCTCGGGATCAGGATGATCCCCCTGGATGTCGTAATGAGCAGGTTCCCTCGCATGGTCAGAGACATATCCAAGAACGAGGGAAAGGAGGTAGAACTCCTCGTCGAGGGGGGGAGCATAGAGCTCGACAGAACTGTCGTTGATAGGATAACCGAGCCCATGATGCACCTGCTGCGTAACTGCGTCGACCACGGTATAGAGACGACGGATGAACGAGTCCACGCAGGGAAGAAGGCGAAAGGACTGATCAGGATAGTCGCGTCGAAACAGCAAGACCATGTGCTCATCGAGGTCTCGGACGACGGCAAAGGCATTGACTACGACCTGATCAGGAAGGTTGCCGTGAAGAAAGGCATGATGTCTCAGGGTCAAGCAGACGCGGCTTCGGGAAGGGAACTCCTCGACTTGCTTTTCAATCCGGGTTTCTCCACCAAGAGCCAGGTCACGGAGGTTTCTGGAAGAGGCGTTGGACTTGACGTCGTCAAAAGGGCAGTCGAGGAACTAGGCGGAAGCGTGATGGTGACCAGCTCGAAAGGTGCGGGAACCACTTTCTCGCTCTGGCTGCCGTTCACTCTCGCGATAATCGAGGCGATGCTCGTCGGGATCGCAGACCAGACCTACGCAGTCGCGATGGGCACCATCGTAGAATCACACAAGTTCGAAAAGGACGAAATCAAGACTATCAGGGGCAGGGAGGTCGTGCAGCTTAGAGGAGAGGTCCTGCCTCTCATACGAATGCGGGAATTCTTCGGGATGGCGAGGCCTCCCGAGTCACCGGAGGGCATCAACACCCTGGTGGTCCAGAGCAGGGACAGACGGGTTGCTCTGCAGGTCGACGAGCTGATCGGCCATCAGCAGATAGTCGTGAAAGGGCTGGACAGGCGGCTGAGGAAGATCAGGGGGATCTCGGGAGGAACGATACTCGGGAGCGGCAGGATAGCGCTGATACTCGACGTCGATTCCATAATCGGAGGATGAGAGCAGTGACTGACGAAAAGGCTGGAAAGGTCTTGGAAGTGATCAAGGAATTCGCCAACATAGGCGCAGGCAGCGCTGCCACGGCGCTCTCGTCGCTCATGGATGTTGAGCTCATGAACGAAGTCACTTCATGCAGCATACTCCCTATGTCCAAGGTATCCGATTGGCTTGGCGGCGCCGACCAAATCGTCGCAGGCACGTACACATACCTCTGCGGCGAACTCAAGAGCGGCATACTCATCGTTCTCCCGAAGAAATCCGCGGTCACATTGCTCGAGCACCTGACCAAGGAGAAAGTCGACCTCGCCTCGCTAACGGAGATACAGAAATCCGCGCTCAAGGAAATCGGCAACATCTGCCTCTGTTGGTATCTCATCGCCGTCTCGAAGATGATAGACATCGACATGATTCCAGCACCGCCGGACGCCACAGTGGACATGCTCGGTGCTGTCCTTGACATCCCACTGGCTAGCTTGGCACAGAAGGTCGACACTGTCCTCGCGGTCCACACATGCTTCAAAGGGATCGACGAAGAGTTCGAGGGATACTTCCTGATGCTCCCCGAGGAGTCGACGCTCAAACTGATCCTCGAGAGGATGGCGGAGCCCTGAAGATGAACCAGCCGCATACCCTCGGGGTCGGACAGATGGCCGTGTGCCACGCGCCTGAGCAGATAGTCTGCTTGGGACTAGGCTCATGCGTCGCGATAATCTTGTACGACCCGGTGGCCCGGATAGGCGGAGTCGCTCACGTGCTGCTCCCGAAATCCCCGATCAAGTGCGACAACGAAGGGAAATACGCTGATACGGGCACGAGGAAGCTTGTCAAAGAGATGCTCAACCACGGCGCCAAGAAAGAGAGGTTTGTCGCCAAGCTGGTCGGTGGGGCGCAGATGTTTCCGAACTTGAACCTAGCGATCGCGAACATCGGCAGGGAGAACAGCATGACCATCAGGAACGTACTCAGGGAGCTTATGATCAGGATTGTTGCCGAGGACCTCGGGGGGAATCGCGGCCGATCTGCCTACTTCAACACATCGGACGGTCATGTGATTGTCAGGACGGCCTTCGAGCCTGTGAAGGTACTGTAGGAGATTGCCGGACCTTGTTTGCTCTTCTCCGCGCAGTTGTGCCCTCTTCTTCCTTCTCTTCTTACGCATCTCGTCTATCATCACAACTACAGGCCTGACCCTGGAGCCTCAGAAAGGCTTTTGTAGATGCAACCGCGTAGATACCGGTCGCCAGGAGAAGGCGGATGGCTGACGGTAGGCCTGCGTTCATCGCAGGCCGGCTGAGGAAAGTCCCCTCTCCGTGAGAAAGTGGGCTGTCAGAACAGCAAGGCGAGAGTCTTGGCAAGGGCGCAGAAACGACACAGCCCCGGGACAACGTGATGATTCCTCTGTGGATGAAGTCTCCCGGGGATTTGGTGAAACGGCGACTCCCCACTGGAGCAAGCTCAAACGGCCGAATCGATCTCTCATCGTCGGCGGGTAGAGTGCAATAGTCGAATGCCATCAACGTCGCAAGACGGGAACAGAAAGGGGCTTACGTCCTTCACCTGGCACATTCTTGGTATACTGGCTTCGTACCGCCCATAAAGGGCCTTACGGGCGTTACCTCTTAAATACCACGTGCGCCGATTCACAGCATAGATGCCGACCAAGAAATCAGGGCTGCGAATGGATTCGGAGGCACGGAGCGGCGAACTTCTTGCGCTCCTAGGACACGGAGATCTCGAGAGAGGAGAGCGAGAGTTCGCAAGTAGGTTGGAACCTTTCGTCGCGTACCTCAACGTTCGCAATCGATCGGAGTACACCATAGAGAGCTACGTTCGGAGCGTGAAACACCTCTGGTCATGGCTCTTGACAGAGAAACAGCTCAAGTCCGAAGCTCTGTTTGATTTTGGCACGTTTACACCAACCGTGTGTTCTGACTGGAAAGACTGGTTACTCGCACGATATCGCGATGACGGCCGAGCTACCGTTGTGATCAAGATCGCTGCCACGAATGCATTCCTAGACTCTCTATCCGAACTTCCAGAGAACTCCAATGTGCGACCACCGAAGAAGATTTCGAGCCCGACAGTGGACGCGCCCCAGGTTTTCATGATCGATGATCGGGACATGGAGCTGATGCAACTTGCGGCATCTGATCCCAGTTCGAGGATCTCGCACGAAGCGAGGGCCTTCTTCTGGGTCGCCGTGGACACATGGCAAAGAGTCGGATCTGTCACGAACCTTCTTCTTCGGGACCTCGACCTTGAACATCATCGTTTCAGCTTTCGGGCAAGCAAGATGAAGCAACGGCGTGCATTGGTACTGGATTCAATCTGCGAGCCTACATTCCCCTCGATAATGGTATATGTGCGCGAAGTGAATCCAGGATTCCAAAAAGAGCTCGAGGGTGAGCCGACCTACCTGTTCCCTGCGATGCGGTCTGTGCCAATCGTTCAGAGAGGTGGCTCCCGAAGGATGCAAGTGAAGCCCCTCCTCACCAAACCAATGGGCAAGGCGCGACCGACCCAGCTCCTCATGGAAGTTGCAGAAAAAGCGGGCACTTCAAAAGGTTGCCGGAACCGCCTTCACATGCACGCAATAAGAAGATGGGCGATAACCAGAGCATGGCAAGCAGGAATGTCACCATCAGAGATTGCGTCACGCAGCGGTCACCATGATCTAACGGTTCTGCAAGAACGATACATTCGACCGGAGCCCAACCAAAGGAAATTCGAGGCCGCAATCATGATGGTGCGAAAGCCTACGGAATCCGGCCTTCCAAATGCGACGATTCCGGAGCAGCCGACCCCAAAGTTGGACTCGGAACAGGTGGAATTTGCACGAAAGTTGAGGAAGCTCCTAGACTTGGCAGATAAGCTGTGACAAGTGTTCTCGCCTGAACCACCAGCCAATCTCTTGTCACATCGGGAAGCGATTCGTTGAGGAAACATGTTCCTGCCAGTTTGTTATGAGGCTTGTGAGCCGCCTTAAGCATTGCGGAGAATGTCCCTTCATGATACTTCTGGTCCAGCTGATGTATGTAGTATCTCGCGAGCTCAGTCTCCGCTTTCTCGAGTTCTGACCAGAGAGCAACCTTGGCTTCACTCTTGAGCCGAAGACTGGGGGCGAAGCTGCCTAGCAAGTCGTCCACGTGCCCGCAAATCGTCAGGTCTGTCAGATCTTTGCCATTGACTATCAGAGGCATCCCTACTGTCCCCTTATTCTGATACGATTTGCCAGTATTTGGAACCTTCCTGACATTGTCGTTGCGATTATCAAGATGACCAAGGTGAGCTTCGAAAACGCATACGCAGGTTCCCTCAGAAATCTTCTGCTTGGTGCTAATTCTGGTTATGTATACTACAGATAAGACCGGCGTGGGCCCAACCGGGCCAGAATCGCCGATGAGCCAGATGGTCGGTTTCGGATTCCAATTCATGGGCGATAGTGCGAGGCCAGCTCTCAAAACCTATTTGGTTCTTTTTCTTGCTCTCGAATGGCGTATGAGGTCCCGGATATTGGCCCGGAATTTGCTGGTGATTAAAGCTGGATGCTATACTTGCGGGTACAAAATGAGTGAATCTCATCCTCCGTTTTCTTACTAGTAGAGAGAAACGCGTCACCCTTCCATCCCTACGGCAGGGCAATACTCCTACTAGACACGCAATCGCGGCCTTTTTCTAATGATCACTGAGAGCATCATGACAAACAGGATGACAACCCATGCTCCACCGAATTCCGGTATGACTTCGATGACAACTACCTGCACCATCAAGGTGTCAGTGAATCCAGCGCTGTCCTTGACCTCCACGGTGACATTGTAGGTGCCGCCTGATGAGAACTGATGCGAAGCGTTCTTCACGGTCGTCCAGTCCGTGTCCCAAATGCCATCGCCCTCCCAGTCCCACCGGATTTGAAGCGTGCTTGGATCGTCCTCCATGTCCCAAGAGTCGGACGCGTCGAACTCGAACACCGTCGTCGTGTCTCCTAGGAGCTCGGGAGCGTTGAGGTAGGCAACGGGTGGGAAATCTGAGGCCCAGTACGGCGCCATCAGCGGGTAGCGGTCCTCGTTCACGTCGCCCGGAAGCTCACGGGGTGTGTCACCGATACCGTCAGGCCCGGCCAAGTCCTGCGCTGGCCCACTGTACTGGTCCACTCCAGTGTAATCTGACCAATAGTTGCCTCCGCTAGGGTATCCGTTATCCCACGACACCAGGCAGTCGTTGATCTGGTCTGCCTGAAAATTGGTGTTCTGCCAGAAGTTGTTGTGATAGACACTGCACCAGTGGGCATCGTTCAGAAGAACGCCTTGATAGTTGCCTGAAAGGTTGTTCCCAATGACGTTCGTATTGTCCGAGAATGCGACATACACCCCGCTCCAACCGTTTCCCGACGCGTTGTTTGCGATTATGACGGCGTGGGACCCGCCCTGGAACAATATCCCGTCATATTGGCTCGACGTGACATTATTCCTCTCTATGGTGGAGTAATAGTTGCCACCGTAGAGTATTATGCCTTGGTAGTTCGAGAACACCTCGTTCTGTGCGATGACCGTATTCATCGTATAAGCGAGACTAATCGCGTCCTTGTTGTTGTATTCGAACGTGTTGCCAATTATTGCGACGCCAACCCCGTTTTCAAGCTGCAGTCCGTATCCGTCGGTCCATCCGTGATTACCGTGTACATGGCTGTCAAGAAGAGCGAGTCCTGCGCATTCGTAGATACGGATCCCGTTGAGACAGTTCGAGATCTCGAGACCGGTCACGACGACATCGTTGACATAACCCATCTGGAGCCCAATATCGGTGTCTGTCACATGCATATTGGAGATGCTCACGCCGGTGCAGTTGGCGATGATGATCTGACCCACCAGAAGCCCATCGACAACCAGGCCAGCAGCGTCCTTGAAGTAGTATATTGGATTCGACGTGTTGGTGCTGTTCCCGGTATGTGAAACGATGTTGTCCAGGGTAATCGAATGGCTATTGAAATCCGCGAGAGTTTCCCCTTTGATGACAATTCCATCCGACTCGAACACGTTCCCTGAGATGGAGCAGTTCCTCGTGCGGTCAATGTAGATCCCAAATCTCTGACTCCATAGGAGACTGTTGTTCAACACAGTGATGTCATCGGAGCCCCACAGCCAGATCCCGTTCTCGTTGCTGCTGGATATTGTGTTGTCGATGAGCCTGGTCGAGTTGCTGAAATACACAAACACGCCCTGACCACATGACGACACCGTGTTGTTCACAACGGTGGTATTCGTCGCATACCAGAGCAAGACACCGATACCTGCGCCTGCGATCTCGTTGTCAGCTACCGTGGTGTTGTTCGATCCGCCGACGAGAACCGCTGCCGCAGCTGTCGTGCAATCGCAGCTGTTTGCCACGACCAACACATCGGACGAATCCCTGACTTCGACGAAGCTGTTCACATTCGTTGCAGAGCAGCCGATCACGACACTGGAATCCGAGCGCTCTATCGAAACACCGCCCATGCCTCCGCCGCCGTAAGAGCGCGAGAAGCTACAGTTCACCACAATCGTCCCCGGGCTGTCGACGATCCTGATGCCGTAGTTGTTGTCAACCGACAGGCAGTTCTCGACTATTCCGTTGGTGGCGTTCTTCAGGTGTATTCCCGACCATGACCATCCACCGTCGTGGGCGGACACGTTGCTGATGACGAAGTAGGCGGTCGTGTTCACTATCTGGAGGCAATCGGCAAAGTATGCTTGAATGTCCCAGCCGTCAATCATGAATGGGTCCGATGCGGTCCCTGAGCCGCTAACGACGCCGTTGGTGGAATTGAAGCCTGCATCGCCCTCAATGAGAATCGGGTCGTGCGGAGGGAATCCTGAGGTCCTCTGTGGGAGTACGACCAGCGCGCCCAATGAGCCAGCCAACATGATGGCGACCAGAAGCGTGCTGGAGATAGCGATTCGTCGACTGTGCAGGCGGCTGCGGGGTCCTCGCGGGGGCGGCTGCTGTAACGCACACGAGGATGAGACAAGCGTTCCGTCGATGATCAGGGATCGCTCTCCTCGCATTTCTCTGTCCGAAATGCTCCGGCAATTGGCAATTCGTCTTGGAGACAAATCGCCGATCAACCCTCGCCCACTTGCATGGCCCATTCTGAGCACTCCTCCACCTCGCTTTCGAGCTTGAGCAACTTAAAGACTTATAAACCCTCCCAGACAGGGACCCTGTGAGGTTCACTCATAGAACTAGCCAGTAGGTCACCGACCCGCTTCAATCAAGGAGGAAATTGCATCCGGACACAAACCCCTTTCCATTTCCTTCCCTATTGGCCTTCAGCAGAAGGAATGAGCGCACTGCTCCCGGAGCAAAGAACCCCGGGATTCCTCTGACAGGTCATGGCAAAGTAGATAGATTAGTGGACGAATTGAACATGGGGGAATGCTACGTCAGTAGAAATGGATTCTGTGGCGTCGCAATCACGTCCGAGAATGTCTTGGTCTGTTCGGAAAAAGGCCTTCGTGGTCGCCGTGGTGGCAGCCATTGTCGTCGGTGTAGGTTTTGGCCTATTGTACTTCCGCGAATCTCCGTGGTTCTTCAGTCCTTATGTGGATTACAGCTACACGGTGGCAGTTGTATCAGACAAGGCGGATCAATTCAGGGTGCTGTGTCCATTTCCTGCCAATGCCGAAGGGAAGATCTGTTCGAGAGCTCTGACAAGCCTTTCAATCACTGGTAGCGCAAACACAGCACAGGTTACGACTCCCTACGGACAGGCTCTAGAGATTGTCGGCAGTGGCTTAGTCATGATAACTTGGAATTCTCACTCGGAGCTTCCAGGTCCATGGGAAGGCTACAAGGACTATCGATATCTGAGTATGACGAGCGGAGTCGGGTATGATGCGAATGCCAGCATCTACTCGGATAGCGAAGATATTCACTTTGGTCTACGCTTCGACTATGAATACGTATACGGGAACGTCGGTGCTGACTTCATCAGCTATGAAGTTGTTGGGACCCTGAATCTTGACTGGAACTCCCTTTCTGTGGACTACAGTCACGCGGTGGCGTGACTTCCTTGGCTTTCTTGGACAAGATCATGTGGAACAGAGATTCCTGCATGCTGTGGGCCCAATTGCGTGAGACTGGAGCACGCTAGAACTGGCCGCTCAGGTTTTCGGTTCTATTATCGATTTCCTCGAAAGAAGCGGGTCCGAAGGCGCCTGAACCTCCAAGGAACCAGCCTCCATATAGGATCCCTCAATGATCTTTTGGGTCGCAATTCATTTCCCATGTGCCTTTCTCAAAAGCAGGAGGATTTGAAATCGACAGCCTCGCCCAAGGTCTCTCGCCAAGTCAAGGTAACCGTAAGTGACTTATTTGTTCGACGAGTTCTGAGCGATGACGAAGGAGTTGATTTGGTGCCTGAATTACGAAACTGGAACTCTGCTTTGATTGTCCAGCGAGATTCTGACTTTGGTTGCATCCCAGCAGGGTACGAATGGTTACTCAGAATCTCGGGAGTGAGAGGAGTGGACTTCGATCATTTCCAGGAGGAATTCAATCTCCAAGCACAAGGCAAGGCCAACAATAACTTCGATTCAATCGCTGATGTTATTGAACTCAGGTATCCACACATTAGGATTAGGAGGAAGGGATTTGACCGGGGTTCCGAGAAAGTCCAATTCCTCCAGGATTTGATTGAAAGGAACATTCCCTGTCTCATGTCTCTCGCGTTGACACCTCAGGGTAACTGGCACATAATGCCAGTAATCAGCATTGATTCCCAAAAAATCAAATTAATATGGGTTGTTGATTTAATTCGCGGCCCCGTGATTTACGACATTGAGAAGACTGAGGTCGTTCGGCGGCATGATAATTGGCCTGGTGGAAAGGATATCGCTTGGGTGGACATCGGTTGAAGGATCGCCTGTCGGCTCTTCTCATGGAACCGTATACGAAATGCGCGCGTACATACAATCCTGACTTTTCATTGTGACATGTGTTTTTGTATGCTGGACATAGGCATAATTCGGGCCCAACTGGGCCAAATCAAACCATGAGCCAGATAATTGAGAGGCAAATTCAATTCTAACCGATTAGACTGAGGTAGATTCGACCGTCGATTCACAAATCGAATAGTTTTCTCCCGAAAATGTCATTCTGGAGGTCTCCTGTATCCTGCACCACTGTCCGTCCAAGGTCCTTTATTGATTACAAGAGTTCATGAAAGGCCATGAGAACTGCTTGAGAACGGTGATGAGCGCTGCTAGAAATGCATGAGAAGCTCATGGAAACTGTTTGAGAACTATGGAAAATCATGAGCATGGAAAACCTTCATGACTGGCTCATCATGAGTTTCCATGCGAATCGCCTCTTTCCTTGATTTCTCATGAAATTCCACGCCTACGACCGGAATCTCAGGCAGTCTCTCACGTGCCCGCTCATGTTCTAGCCCATGATTCTCATGCGGTTTGTCGATGAGAAAGGCACTTTCCCATTGCACATAACCGAAGTAAGAAGCTAAACCATTTGGGTAACTCAAACCTCGACGACTGAGAAAAGAGAGTCGGACGCTTGAGCCTGTCCTATGCTGATCATCGCCGGCATCGTGTCTCACGGCTTGGGCTTCAAGTCCTGGCGTTCCTGATTACAATCATCTCTCTCCTCGTGTCACTTTCGATCGCGCCGAAGGAAGCGTGACTCTGAGGTGTCAGCTCTCTCAGCAGTTTCGCCAACCTCGTGTAAAGCTACCTGTACTCAACAGTCATAAGAGCCCTCT
>Ga0315296_10001241_pt1 | contig 22333 bp, 20 predicted proteins | sample YL17G14_18_MG_FD_203921 | JGI IMG/M metagenome (GOLD analysis project Ga0315296, IMG submission 203921) | Sediment microbial communities from Yellowstone Lake, YNP, Wyoming, USA - YL17G14_18 | ecosystem: Environmental > Aquatic > Freshwater > Lake > Sediment | place: USA: Wyoming | collected...
CGCGGAGGTACTGAGAGAGGAAGCCACCCATGAAGGCGTCCCCTGCTCCCGTCGGATCGAGGGGTTGAGTTGGAAAGGCCGGTATATGGTAGCGGCGTTCCTCCGCCAGCATCAGAGCGCCTCTCCTTCCCCACGTGGCGACGACGATCTCTGGACCAGTCTCCCTGATTCTCTCCATGCCCTTCCAGGGATTCTCTGACCCAGCGACCCATCGGAGTTCTTCTATTGATGATTTGAAGACCCTTAGACGGGAGAGTACCCCGGCGTCGAACCAGGCCTTAGACTCAACTGCGTGGTCCTGGGTTACCTGTCTCACGTAGCCCTGGGGGTCGAGGGACAGGAAGCCGCACCGCTTTGATAATTCCAACACCGTCTCCGCTGGGACTTCATCAAAGATTGGAGCCATATGAACTGCCTCAGCCCTTGTGTTCAGCAGGTCCTGAGGCTCTATGGGTTTGCAGCGTCCTAGGAGGGAGAGGCGTCTTTCGTCGCCACTATAATCGAGTAGGAACCTCGTTGTGGGAAAGTCACAGAGGACCCTGACGCCGGAGGGGTCGATACCAAGGCTCTCCATTTCATTGAGTTGCTCCTTTAGATAGTCGTAGCCAACCTTAGAGAGAACGCCTACCTTTAGACCCATCTTCGCAGTTGCAGCCGGTGTGTAGAGAGCAGCTCCACCTGGCTGGATTCTCCTCTCCCCTCGAAGGATCACCTCGTCTATTGTGAGGTTTCCAACGACTAACAACATAACTTATCTGGCTCCATGCCCCAATACCGAGGAGCGTGCTCAAACCTTAAGAGTTTTTGAGAGTTACACAGAAAAAAAGTGTTACTTCTTCGCCTTCCCTACTTGACGATTAGAAGAGGCTTTTTGCAGTTGTCGGCGACCCTGTGCGTCGTACTGCCGAGGAGGAACTCGCTGAAGCCGTGGAGACCCCTGCTACCCATCACGATGAGGTCGAAGCCCTCCTCGGAGAATTTTATGATCTCATCCGCAGGATGACCCTCAACCAGCTTAGTCGAAATCCTCAGGCGAGGCTTACTGCTCTGCGCCTTCGCCAAGGCATCTTTCAGGACCTCCTTATGGACGGATCTCATCTTTTCGGTGACCTCGAATAGCTCTCTGGCTGTCATGCCCTCATCGCTCTCAGAGAAGGTTGGAAGGTGGAGATGCGGAACGACACTGAAGATGACGACCTCGGTGCCACAGCTCTCAGCCAGGTTCAGGGCATAGTCAAGAGCCTTTTGAGCAGGCTCAGAACCATCCACCGCGGCAAGGATCTTCTTAACCATACCTTGGGAACTCTCATGATTCCCATATATCTCTTTCTGTGTTAAATCCTCATCCTGAAACTAAAACAATGTGATTAGGGACGCAAAAGGCGGAACAATTCCTAAGAAACAACAATAAAAAAAGTCTTCTCTTCGCTATTTGAGGAGAACCGGCCTCCTAAGGACCTTGCCAGCCCTCGCCTCCGTGTGCTGCCCATCCTCCACTGTTACTACGCCGTTCACGATGACCAAGTTCACGCCGACTGGGAACTGCTGTGGGTCCATGTACGTCGCCCTTGAAGCAACGGTCTCAGGGTCGAAGACCACTACGTCCGCCCATGCGCCCTCTCTCAGTAGTCCACGGTCAAGTAGGCCGAGCTTCTGAGCTGGCAGGGAGGTCATCTTCCTCACGGCCTGTTCGATGGTAAGGACTCCACGGTCTCGGACGTATTCTCCCAGCACCTTCACGAAGTTTCCATAGGTCCTCGGATGGGGCTTCCCCTCGCCTGGGGCTATGGCGCTGCTGTCCGAGCCGATCATGGAGAAGGGGCTCTTGAGCACCGTGACGACATCATCTTCAGTCATCCCAAAGATGATCATCCCCGTCTGCCCTTCCCCCTCTATGAGGAGGTCGAAGACGAAGTCGTAGGGGTCGACACCCTTCCCGGCTGCGAGGTCGGCCACCATCCTGCCCTCGTACTCCCTGTGCCTCGGGCAGCTCGAGATCATCACGTTCTCCCATCCGATCTCGTGGACGACGCTCTCCCATTCAGGCAGCCCCTCAGCCATATCCTTCTTGATCCTCTGCCTAGTCTCAGGGTCCTTCAGCCTGCCGATGAGCTTAGGAGTGCCGCCCTCATGCACCCAGTGAGGGAGCGTCGCGGCGAGACCTGTGGCTCCAGCTCTCCAAGCGTAGACATCGCAGTTCACTTCGACGCCTCTCTTCCAGGCTTCATCCATCATCCTGAGGGTCTCCTTCACCTTACCCCAGTTCTTCTTCCCCATCGCCTTGTGATGCGCGATCTCAACAGGTATGCCAGCCCTCTCCCCGATGGTTATGGCCTCCCTCACGGCGTCGAGCAGGGGGTCTCCCTCCCCTCGGATATGGGTGGCGTAGATGCCGCCGTACCTGGCTGCGACCTTCGCCAGCTCCACAACCTCTTCGGTGTCGGCGTAGCCGCTGGGCGCGTAGAAGAGGCCTGTGGAGAGGCCGAAGGCTCCGTCCTCCATCGCCTCTGCAACCAGCTTCTTCATCTCCTCCAGCTCCTTCGCCGTGGGGGCTCGTCGCTCCATCCCCATGACGGCCATCCTGACCGTGGCGTTTCCCACGAGGGCCGCTACGTTGATGGAGACACCGCTCTTCTCCACCTTCTCCAGGAACTCGCCCAGCGTAGACCAGTCCATCTCGATGTTGCTTCTCATCAGCGACTCCTCATACCGCAGCCTGACAGCGTCGCTGACCGGGGCGGGGCCGCTCCCGCAGTTGCCGATGAGATTCATCGTCACCCCCTGACGTATATGAGCATCTCCAGAGGGGTTGGTCAGCAGGATGGTGTCAGAGTGTGTATGAATATCTATGAAGCCCGGGGAGACCACAAGCCCAGAGGCGTCTATAACCCTCTCGCCATCCTCGCCTGTGAGGTCACCGATCTTCGATATCTTGCCATCCTTTATCCCCAAATCAGCCCGAAACCAGGGGTTACCTGTACCGTCCACGATGCGCCCTTTCTTTATGATCATATCAAAACCCAATATCCTACCTCTCTAGATAAGATGCCGACACGGCTTAAAGATTTAAGCCCCATCAAAAAGGATTCATAAAAACTATTAAACTACTTTTCCTTGCGCGCGCGATCAAAGCGTGAAGGAACTCTGGGCTGGTACTGATCCAAACCGGACCGTTCAGTCGTAGGCATCTAGAGTGGTCGTAGAGGGATTGCTTTCTACCCGAGGAGTTTAAAGGTAATGACCTAGAGTCTAGCTTATTATCGAGTTTTTTTATCAGGATGATAATCACTGATACAGCCAACAAATTTACCATTCTTGAAAATCAAGGGGACGGCTGAGATATTATCTACTCTCAAAGGAAGGTGAGGAGCCGCCCTTCCCTCGACATTTCTCCTTCGAAGATAGCGATACCCCAAGTAGGCAGGAAGAATATAACGAGACAGAACTACTGATCTTCAAGCCCTTTACAGAACAGCAGAAGGACTTAAAGCCTAGAGATATCGAGATCGTTGAAACAAAGGGATGGAGACACTGGTCTGACTTTCCACGCACAGGGATCGAACGAATAGAACATCTCAGTAGTAATATTTATAAAACAGCTTTGATATCAATTGTGATATTAATAGTGATAAAGATGTACATGCATTCAATCCTCCCAAAGGCAACTGATGAGAACGAGGGATTGAAAAAGAGCTCAGAGTCAGGGAAGAGGAAATGACCGCGGAGTACGCTATAGAAACCATAGATCTGGTCAAGAGGTACCCAACCAGGGGACCCACTATGGGAAGAGGCGGCGGCCGCGGCGGAGGGGCCTCCTTCGGCTTATTTCTTGACATAATTATGAGGAAAAAGAGACCCTTCATTGAAGCCCTCCGCGGGGTGAACCTTCAGATCAAAAGGGGCGAGGTCTTCGGTTTATTAGGTCCCAATGGTGCAGGAAAGACGACTTTAATCAAGATTCTTTGTACTTTGGTCCTTCATGATGAAGGCGAGGCATACGTTAATGGCATTGATGTCAAGAAAGACCCTCATGCGGTACTTAAAAACCTTCAAGCTGTCCTGCCTGAGAGCAGAGGGTTCAATTGGAGGCTAACGGGTCGGCAAAACCTTTATTTTTACGCCCTTCTGTATGGGGTAGGGAAGAAGGAAGCGGAAGAAAGGATCAACTCCTTATTTGAGTTTACAGGGCTACAAGAACGGGCGGATGATGGATACCAACGATACTCAACTGGCATGCAACGTAAGCTGTTGCTCTGTAGATCATTACTCTCCGACGCTCCAATATTGCTCTTTGATGAACCGACCGCTGGTCTAGATCCTCCTTCGGCGATTGAGTTTCGAGATATGCTCAGTGAGGTTGCTAAGGAAAGAGATAAGACAGTTTTCGCGAGCACGCACAATCTATTTGAGGCCCAAAGGATGTGTGACCGCATAGCCATCATCGATCAAGGGAAGATTATCGCGTGTGATACGCCGGACAACATCCGTTACAAGGCGTTTGATGAAAGAATATTAGGTATCACCTTTCATGAGGTAATTTTTAACGAGGGACATAAGAAGATGCTGGATGAGTTAGAAAAGCTATATGGCATCCACAGCGCCACGCCAGAGATCAACTCTGATGGGATCTTCGAAGGAATAACGATCCGCTTGGACAAAGATATGGATCTCTCCAGCATACTGGAAGTAATCATGAAAAGCGGGTTGAAAATAAAGATGATAAACACTCAAGAACCTACGCTGGAAGATGCGTTCATGGAAATTACGGGTCGACATCCAGAGCGGCGTATGAGGAGGCCATGATGAATGGGAATTCGCATAGACCTAAGACAGAGATGGATAGGGATTCGGGTAGCTCTAAGGCAGATCTGGGCCTTCACCATGAGGGACTATCATAGCTGGACTACTTACAGATCTACTGTGTACACCCAGATCATTAACATCTTTATAGGGGTCATCTCATGGGGAGTGAACGCTACGTACGTAAATAGGCAGGTGAGCCAGATGTACGGTACCGACTACATATCCTTTCTTGTAGTCGGAGTCGCCATCGGCAACCTCATAATGCCTCTAGTTCAAGGTGTACAGAGTGAGCTGAACCCTTGGACCCTCGAAACCATCCTAACGACGGGGATGGGCACCTCTGCCTTTGTGATCGGCAACGTCATGTGGAGATATCTCTTCTCTGTGTTCACTTTTATTCCATACCTTATCATCGGCATCTACGTATTCCATGTGACGTTGAACGCAAACGTGCCCTCTGTCATCGTAGCCTTCATAGTCTCCGCCGCCATATTGTTGGGTTTGGCTATGATCTCCACAGGTGTGAGGATTGTGACAAAGTCCACAGACCCCATCACTTGGGCGATAAATGTGCTCCAGAGCATCTTTGCAGGAGTCGCTTTTCCCGTCGTCTATCTTGACACCATTTTCTTCCCCGGTGTCTCAATGATTTCATGGCTCCTTCCTCAGACATGGGTCTACCACCTTTGTCGGCTTAGTATGTTGACTAACCCTTCGCTCTCGGACCCGCAGTTCCTGATTCAGCTTCTGAAAGGCTCCGTATTCGCTTTCATACTATTCCCTGTCGGGTACAAAATATTCCAGTGGGGGGTGAATAGATCCAAGAAAGAAGGAACCCTAGGCTGGTACTGACCGAAACCAGACTATTCAATTGTATGGATCGGAAAAAAGCGACAGGAAAGAATCATTTACCTATGCTGAGACTTTAAACATTACAGGACTAGATTCAGCGAAGCATGCAGCTCTTTTAGGAGACGCACATGAAATGATTGTTGCTGGTCTCCTTACTAGTTTAGGTTTCGAGGTAGGATAGATAGCAGCAAAAGGCGGCACATATGACCCTTGGCTTATGGGATATACAGATCCCCGTGAGCGTACAATTAAACTCTCTATTTATATAAGGGATTTTGAGTCTTCCTATTATACCAATCTATGCTTTTTGACCCGAACCCTTTGTTTCCACCCCTTGTTTTAGGAGTCTCCTAGCATAAAATTACGCGTTAAACATAAAAAGTGAGAATTTGTAATGTTATACGTGCCTTCGGATGTTGTAATTGTAACATCTATCGCGTCGCTCCTAGGCTTTGTTATTAACGTGCTGGTGATGTCTGTTATCCTGTTGAGGGGGAGGAGAAAACATCATCTTCTTTTTGCGCTCCTTCTATCTGTCGCGTCTTGTTGGGATTTAGGCATGTTTCTCGTGATGATTAGGAATGATTTCCCTGATGAGATATTACTATATCAAAATCTCATCGGTATCCCATTTAACATGTTCCCAGCCATCGTCTACCATTTTACCACAACTTATCTAAACCAGCCACGGAAGAAATCTACAATCGCCATCTACGTTTACTGTTTTTGGGGCTTCATCCTAAGCATTACAGGTGCTATCCGAAATTATTCTGGTGTCTATAATTATAGTTGGGGGAACATCGCAAGATGGAACCCTGTCTACAATCCTATCCTATATGCTTCTTGGCTTCTAGTATACTTTTTTTCCCTTTTGTTTTCTTGCTGGCTTCTATTTCAAGCCCGTAAAACGGAGCCCTCTCCTATAACCCGTCGTCATATTGGATATATACTAGCTAGTTTCGTTGTATTCAGCATAGCTTATGTAAAAGTTCTTGTCACCTTTGGCGTTGATGTTCCATTTTTGTTACCTCTGGGTATACTCCTTGTTGACTCGTTCGGAGCAATAATCGGATTGGCGATCGTGAAAGATCGATTGTTCGACATTACTGTATATGTGAGAATAGGAATATTTTATTCTATGTTAACAGCAATAATTATCTTCATCTTCGATTTCTCACAACACCTTATAGCCACGTTTCTAGGGGGGATGATAGGAGAGTATTCGGCATATGCCCATTACGCCTCCATAGCAATTGTAATTATAGTCTTCATGCCACTCAAACAGAGATTAGAACATATGATTGAAGGTGTATTCGCCGAGAAAAAGATTGAATTCTAGGGGTTTCACATATACGGTTCACTTCCTCCTTTCCCGCTTCCGCCATCCGAACTTCACAGATTCCTCGCATGCGTCGCCAAGAAAATACCTTTCTCTCTTTAGTCCTTATTTACCTTAGTAGATTAATTGAAATCTATTCCAACAATCTTGAAACACAACGAGAATAATTAATGTTATAGAATAATGAACCGTTTAAACATAGTATGGAACGTACAATTAACCCTATACGAGTTCAAGTTAGAACGGTCTCCAAAGGAGGCAGCATCAAATTCATAGGCGGAGTAAGAGGTGGTGTTGATCGCTATTACCGTTCGGGGGTTAAAGCGTACAAGTACAGGGAGAAAGATAATGATTTGATTATAGGTGTTGAGGTCGAAACCTTAGACCTCTATTAGATACCCACTAGGTTCATTCATAAATGGAAAAGGTCACGAAGGTTAAAAAACTTCAATTTCTCAAGACTCTTTTATCACAAACAATTTATCCTCTTCCGTAGGTTTGGAAGTAGAGGAGATTCTCGTGGAGGAACAGAAGCACTGGACGGAGAAACTCTTCATCGAGCATGGAGAGATCATCATAAGGGAGATGGAGAGACAGCTCAGGAAGACAGAGGGGGAGATCAACGCCCTCGTCAAAATCTTCTCATGGGAGGAGGTCCCAAGCGGGGGGAAAATCCTGGACCTCTGCTGCGGCATCGGCAGGCATTCACTACTCCTCGCTGAAAAGGGCTATCAGGTCGTGGGCGTCGACCTCTCACCCGTCTTAATCAGTCGTGCGAGGGAACTGGCAAATTCTAGGGGGATTGAGGATAAGGTGGATTTCCTGGAGGGTGACATGCGCAACATAGAGGAACTGCTCAGCGGAGAGAACTTCAATGCGGTGATCAACATGAACACAAGCTTCGGCTACTACGGCGAGGAGGAGGACAGGGAGGTCCTCAGGCAGCTCCTGGAGCTTTCAGCCCCCGAGGGGGTCTTCATCATCGATGTCGGAAACAGGGACGGCATCATCCGTCACTTCCTCTCCAGGGACATCCAGGAGCCGGCGGAGGGCATGCTCAAGGTCATCACCAGGACCTTGGAGCTTGAGTGCTCAAGGATAGAGAACATCTATGAATACTACGAGAAGACTGGTGAAACCCTGAAGCGTGTCGCTGGTGTGAAGATCGATCACCGACTGTACTCTCTTCACGAGCTAGTTCAACTCGTTGAGCGAGAGGGCTGGAAGTACATACGATCCTTCGGAGGCTTCAGCCTGGAACCCTGCACCATAGATTCAAGTAGAATAATCCTAGTGGCAAAAAAGTCGGAGAATAAGGCGACGAAGAGATCGGGATCATCCCTGATCTAGGGGCAGAACACGACTCTTGGGTTTATACTAAAGTTTATAACTTTGGATGTCTTTGAACAGTGGGAACAAGATATGTATCAGCTGATCAGCCAGCTCCTTCCACCTAATAGCGACTTCGGAACTATCTTACAGTTCATATTCTCCGCAGCCTTTCTGGTTTATCTCTTCTATGCTCAGCGCATTCAGACCCTGACGATGTTGAAGCAGGTGGAGGGTACGCTCACTAAGCTGATGGTTATAAAGGACGAGGGAAGGAGGATCGCCATCAAAACCGTGAAAGAGGTTGGAAAACCCAAAGACGACCCAGCGCCATACATCGACCGAATGTTAGAGGAATTCATATTAACTCCTGTTGACCTTGACCCAGCGGGAATTGTCTGGAAGCTGGAGCAGATCATGAACATAAATGAGGAGCTGTCCGAGGAAGAGGTGAAGGCGATAGCACCCGAGGCAGGCCCGAGCGAGGCTCATAACCTAGAGATGCTCATCGGAGCCGCGATGGTTCTCAACACGATCTACAAGGTGATACGCCACTTCTACCTCTTCGGAAAGAGGACGATGAACATCTACATCATACTGCAGGTCCAGATGATCCTCCCCCAGATCATCCAAGAGGTGGAAACCTACGCCAGCGCCTTCCAAGCCTTCACAGAGGGAACACCTGTAGGAGATGGAGCGGGCGCCATCACAGCGGCGGTGCTGATGAGGGGGCACGAGTCGCGCCTTATCGCCAAGGACACGGTGATGGCAGAGATTCCCTTCGAGGGGAGAACCCTCCTCGTGATTAAGGCTCAAGGTCCAGGAGGGAATGTCGGAAAGCCCGGCGACGCAGTGAACGACATCATAGAGGAGAGGGGGGGGAAGATCGTCCAGGTCATCATGATCGACGCAGCAGGCAAGCTGGAGGGGGAGGAACTCGGCTCCATTGCAGAGGGGGTCGGGGCGGCGATAGGGGGCATCGGAGTTGATAAATATAAGATCGAGGAGGTTGCCCTGAAGTACAAGATCCCCGTCTACGCCATAGCCATCAAGGTGGATATCAAGGACGTGTTGGCACCCGTGAAGGAGCCCATATTCGACGGCGCTGTGAAGGCGGCGGATGTCGTGAAGCGCTTCGTAAAGGAGAGGACAAAGGAGGGAGATGTCGTCATGGTGGTCGGCGTGGGCAACACCGTGGGCATCGCCCAGTAGGAGGAGACAACATGAGTGACCAGAGAGATATCTTTTCAACCCTTGGCATGCCGAGGACGCTCCTCATCGTCCTCCTCCTCATCGGCGCCCTATCCATCGTAAGCCTCTTCCTCGGCTTCGACGCCTACCTCTCAGACAAACAACAGAAGGCAAGCCTCTACCTACTCCTGGGCACAGGCGGCTTCGCCCTCATAGGATACATGTTCTTCCGATCAAAATCCCTGATGGAGAAGGTAGATATAATACCCAGACTGGAGGTTGTCACAACCCTTGAATGCCCAAACTGTGGACTGAAGAAGATTAGATCCTTCAAGCAGGGAGACTACCTGTTCAAAGAGGACGAGGAGTGCACCCGATGCAAGGGAAAGATGGTCGTAGGAAAGATCTACGGCCGCGAGAAGCCTAAGAAATAACCTGGCAACCATTCTCCTTGACCAGAACAGTGTGCTCCGCCTGCGCCACAGGTCCCCTCGACTTCTCAACGAGAACAGGATAAGACTGAATACACTTGGAGCTGAGAAGCTGCCGGAAGATGGCTCTATCCTCCTCACCAGGGAAGCGCCGGAAAACCCAGCGGTCGGCGAAGGGAAGAGTCCTGTAGGAGGAGGATATGAAGTCCAGCATCTCCCTAGCCGGGTTGCTCCTCAGAGGCCTCTTCCTCAGAAAGAGGTATATGTGCCCCTCCTCTCCATTGACGATCTCGCCGGCAGCCGTGGGAAGGGTTGTGAAGGGCTCGATGGCGTAGACATCTCCGGCGGCGAGCTTCTGCCTGTTCATCAGGGAAGAAACATTCGGAATGGTCTCCCCAGCGTGTACATTATACCTCGATATCATGTGGCCCGTCAGATTCCATATGGGTTTAAAGCCCCACTCCTTGATCTTCCTCTCGATCACGGCTCCGACCTCGTTGGCGCGGATGCCTGCCCTCAGCACCTCGATGGCAGCCTGGAGGCCCTCCTCAGCGGCCTTCGCGAGGCGGTCATACTCCGGATTGAGGCATACTGTTACCGCGGTATCCGCTATGTAGCCGTCGATGTGCACGCCGATGTCGACCTTGACGACGCTCTTCCCTGGGACAATCTTCTTATCATCGATGGGCGAGGTGTAGTGGGCTGCAACCTCGTTTATGCTCAGGTTGCAGGGAAAAGCTGGGGCTCCGCCGAGTTCCCTGGTCCATTCCTCAACCTTCTCGCAGATGTCTATCAACCTTCTATTGATTTCCACGAATTTTCTGGCTCGTGTCCTCACCTCTGCGGCTATCCGCCCGGCCTCCCTGTGAGCCTCAGTTAGGTCTTGTGGTGATGGAGACATACAAACTTAGTAGTACTTCTCAATAGAAAAGGAGTGCTGTCTCTTTTCTCTACTTGACGATTAGAAGAGGCTTTTTGCAGTTGTCGGCGACCCTGTGCGTCGTACTGCCGAGGAGGAACTCGCTGAAGCCGTGGAGACCCCTGCTACCCATCACGATGAGGTCGAAGCCCTCCTCCTGGGAGATTTTCACAATCATGTCTGCGGGAGAACCCTCCTCCAGCCTGGTTGAAACATCTAGACCAGGCTTACTGCTCTGCGCCTTCGCCAAGGCATCTTTCAAGACCTCTTCATGGGAGGACCTTATTTTAGAACTGATTCGATCCACCTCCCTAGGGGTGATGAGAGACGGGGCGTTGGGGTCTTCGGTAACTATGGGATAGACAAAGGGAGGGATAACGCTCAGGATGACGACCTTGGCGTCGCAGCTCTCCGCCAGGTCCAGGGCATAGTCAAGAGCCTTGTCGGCGGGCTCAGAGCCATCGATCGCAACAAGAATCTTCTTGACCATCATTATAGCAGCTCTCCCGCCACCGCTTATATATATTTCTTCAAAACCACAGAATCGATGACAACCCGATTATCCTGGAACCAGATCTGACGGTTTTTACTGCCGAGAAGCGAATAAACTACTTGCCTATTCCCATATGCGTGGCAAAAAAGAGGGGTGATTTAGTTTAGGAGGGCGTTGAACAACAGCTTGTAGGTTCCGTGGGTTTGAGCCCTGTGCTGAGTTCTGAAGCCGAAGAGGATGACCTCGCCCTTGCCCTGCTTAGCCGCAACCATGGCCACCTTGTTCGCTATTTTCTCTTCGCCGACGAGCCAGCCGCTCTGCAGGATGTCCCGCTCAGGGTACTGGACGATGATCTCATAGTTCTCGTTGACATCAGAGGGAACGATCTCAAAGGCTGGGCTGCCCAAGAAGAGGATAAGGGCATCCTTGGGCATGCCGTAACCAAGCGGATTAGAGTTGTCCACCTTTGCCTTCAGGGTTGACCCTGGGCAGAAGAAGTCCTTAGCTTTCACGTCCTTCAGTACATTGAGGAGGCGGAGCCCGAATTTCTCTATGGCGAAATCACAGGCTTCGTTGAAGGCCGCCAATTTTCCACCCTCCTCGACGAACTTCTTCACGTTCTCGACGCCGTCCTTACCTATGCCACTCCTGTACTCAGGCGGATACTTCGGTGGGACCATGCCTCTGCCGCGTCTCTCGTAGTACTCCTCCAGCTTCTCTCCTGTGAGCATGGGTGTCGCATCGCTAGGGAGGATGAGGACATCATACTTCTCAGCGAGGTTGCCTTCCTTGATCTCCTTATCCATGATCGTTGTGTAGGGGAATGCGAACTGTTCTAGGGCGAACCGTGTCCAGCCCTCGTCCATGTTGCCGCCGTAGTAGCGCTGGTACATGGCGATCCTCGGCTTCCTAACCTCGTGGACCTTAGCCGTAAGCTCCTTCTCCAAGGGATAGAAGTCTATGCCAAGGTCCTGTGCCAATTCTTTAAGGTAGTTCTCCGACCCCACTGGGGCGACAAAGGCGCCGGCCTGCAAGACCGTATCCCCCGCCGTCACGGCTTCCTCGGCTCTCATGAGTTTGACGTCCTTGCTGAGCAGAATGTTTGCGGCTTTGAAGCTGTCGTTGAGCCTGCTATCGAAGAGGTAGCCGAAGGCTGACGAGCCCACCTTTCCAGAGGGCTTCGGGGGCTCGGTGATCACCTCGAAGCTTCCTTTGAAGATGCTCTCTATGCTGTCCACTCGGACGCCCATGAACTCAGCCATCGTGTCCGTAGCCGTGTCGTAGGGTCGTCTGGGAGAGCCGTCTACCTCTCTGGACCAGGGGTCATCAGGGTAGAAGGTTCTGCCGAGCAGGTTCTTGATCAGCCCCATCTTGGGCTGGGCTAGGAAGATGACGTAGGTTCCCTTGGGATAGGTTAACCCGTCCACGGTGAGGTCCTTCTTCGCCCTCTTGATCTCGATTCCCTGCACCAGCAGCTTCTCAACCAGCTTGGCAGCGGTAAGCGAGTCGTGCTGGAAGGGCGGGATGACATAGGCTTTTGGTGTTCCCTCCGCCCCCTGCTTCGTCTGCCTCATCGCCTTCAAGTAGGTGTTCCTAAGAACAGTCTCCTTGTTCCTTGCAGCCATGTCCAGCAGCGCCCAAGCAGCAACCTTCTGCTGCTCCACGATATCCCGTAGCCTCCACCAGCCGCCTGGCCAGGGGTGTGGGAAGTTGGTCTGGGGTCTGTAGGAGGCAAAGCCCCTTAAGGTGCTGTCGCCGCCGCTCGTGAGCTGATTTGGGTGAACGTATATAGGGGTCGCCAGCCTTGCGCTCGCGGACTCTGTCAGCATGCTGGCTATGTTGTGGAAATTCCCTATCCAGTGGAAGCCGAAGTGGCCCCAGCCTGAGTACTGCGCGTCGTTGATTATGCCCGTCTTCTCGTTCTCCTCTAGCTTGTAGGCTATGTGGGCCCCGTACCAGGAGAGCTCCCGCCAGATGAGCGGGTCGGCATGGGGTCTTATCGGCTCGCAGTAGGGTGCAACGTAGAGGCGTGCGCCGTAGCTACCCATGTGATGGTGGTCCTGGTAGGCCTGGGGATGCCAGTCCGTGAAGAGGACCTTGGCGGCGTACTTGGACTCCGCCATGTTCGTCATGAAGGCGTCGCGGTTGTTGTCGTGGCCCACGTACTTGTGGTAGAGGACGGGTGGACCTATGCCCTCGTACTCCGTTCCCAGCCACTTGTTGTACCAATCAGTGACGATGATCTGGCCATCTGGGTTGAAGCTGGGGATCATGAGGAAGACGACGTTATCCAGAACCCGCTGGGTCTCCTCATCGTCCTTGGTGAGAAGGTCGTACGCCAGCTCCGGCGCCATCTGGGTGCCGCCTATCTCGGTTGCGTGGAGGCTCATGGACTGGCAGACGACGGCTTTTCCTTTTGTTATCAGTCCTTCAACCTTCTTCTCTGATAGTCTCCTTGGGTCGCTGATTCTGGCGTTCATTTTCCTGATCTTCTCAAGGTTTCTCAGGTTCTTGGCGGAGGTGATGATGGCGAGGAGGAAGGGGTTTCCCTCCGTGGAGGGTCCCATGTTGACGACCTTGATCTTGTTGCTCTGCTTCTCCAGCTGGTAGAAGTATTCGACGATCTTGTCCCATCGGGCTATCTTTCCGTCGGCTCCCATCTGGAAGCCGAAGAACTCCTCAGGAGATGTTACTTTGCCATTCATGGAAATCAGCTATTGTTTTCCCTTTTAGCTTATCTATTTTTCCTTCAAGACGCTAAAATTTGTGGAAAAGACGCCGATCTCTGAGACTTTTTGCAGTGATTCTCGATTTGTTTATCTTTGGAGGGGGAGTTGTATCTGCTGCTTGTTACATCTGTTTTTTGGTGGTGAGGCGTGAGGGGTTACCTTTTCACTGAGCTTGAGGTTGTCCTTCGCCGCAGGAGGATGAGGATGCTCCTGAGCTTTCGGTGCAGCTGATGCTCTTCCTCCTTGTGATCAGGAAGCTGATAGCCTGGGCAGGTGGGATCCCCGTTCCCGCATGGAAGAATACCTAGGAAAAGAGTAAACAGACATCTTAGTCTACTTTCCCTTCTCTTTTAGCTTCCGCAGGGTCTCGACGAAGGCTTCGTAGACCTCAGGATCTTCAAACAGGATATCCAGCTTTTTAGCGCGCGCTATGAATTAGTTCCTCATCTCAGGCATTTTCCAAGAGTCTCTAGTCCACACTTTAGGAAATTGCAATATTTACAACCTTTACTCCTAGCATACCTGAAAACACTTAGATCATAGTATTTCTGACTGAAAGGCTGATTGAAGTGCTCCCACATTATCCTACTGTTATGGAACAGGTCTTCCGTTGACACAATAAAACCTGTTTTTTGCAGTAAAGCTTTCACATGACTATCTGAAACACAGCAATATTCACCTGGGATGTTCCACATTCCTTTCTGTCTCATTATTCGTGCAATCCAGAAAGCTTTCTGATCCACTCCCCTCATTGTAGACCTTAGATTATTTATCGTTGCAACCCAGCCATCTTCAACAACGAGATTGTTAAGTTCTCCACCATGTTTGAGCAAATTTCGTGAGGTTGCTGCCATATTGATCAGGAATTTGGGAGGGATTCTCAAGTTGGCTGATTCATTTTTCAACTCTGCTAGTCCCCTGGCATCATCACCAACGAAGACTTCAACATAGTCAAGGTAATTCTTCTGAAACCATGATTTGATATGTACCCAGATGTCATGGGCCCTCTCTTCTGTCACACCATATTCACTGAAAAGAGTCGCCAGCAGGATAATCTCAAATCTGCCCTGACATGTTGTAGCATCTATCTCCTCCAGCATAGTCTCTTCTAGTTCTCGATGGGATCTACGCCAATCCTCATACCACGTGACTATATATTTGGCAATACGCTTTTTCTTTTCTTTCTCAATCGAAGATTCGACATATGTGCGAACCAAACTTGTACCACAAGTCAAGCAGAACCTGCTGTTCACATATACATCTGGGGGATACTCTCTACCACAGCGTTGGCACTTGTAAACGATCGGCAACTTTTATCCAGATCCTAGAAATGTCTGAGACTATAAATGGATTTTTGGTTCTATTATTGCCCATAGCCTAGTTTACGTGAGACCCATTAGTAAGATTGGTACATCCAGTATTTCTTTGAATATCTCGATGTCTCTTTTGACATTTTCAAATCTTGGCTCTTTGAAAATTGATGTCACATAGACGAGCACATCAAGTTCGTTCTTCCTCTGTGCTAGAATAGCACGCAAGAAATCTCTATGAACCGCATCGATCAGGCTCAGCTCAATTGAGACAGCAACTTTGTCTTTGTAAGCATCCCATGCCCAAGATACTTGAGGGAAGATTCGTTTCTCTGTGTCCCAACCTTTCCTTGAGAATCCGTTCTGTATCTCTCTATGATCTACTCTTTGAATGGATCCAAGTATCTCATATATTTCATCGAGCAATTTCTTGGTCTTCAAAATCGAGTCAGCGTTTCGATAAACAAAGAGTTCCATGTTGTACTTCTTTCCTTACTAGTTATTCCTGAAGATTAAAGTCTATCTGGTAAGCCTATCCGATCGAAACCTCTTATTCGAGACCTGCCTCACGGAGTCTAGGCCCACTGATCCTGTGAGGCTTGGGAATTTATTCTCTTCGAGGAAATGTAGGAATCTTTTGGAGTCCTCGAACATGGAGAGGTTGTTAAAGAGCATGTAGACCTCGCGGCTGGAGCCGCTGAACCCTCTAATCTGGTCGTATAGCCTTTCGAGTTCGCTGTCCGTGTACTGGTAATAGTACATGCGTTTTCCAAGTCCGTGAAGACGGAAATAGGCTATTCGACCTGGAATGGCTCCTACTGGGGCAGAGGGATTCACGGAACCTTTATTACTGTGTGGATTTTTTCTCTCTAGTCTAGTGAACCGAGTGTGAGAGAGCATTCCGGAGGAGGTTAAGATGGCGGTGTTTAAGGAGAACGGGTTGGAGGGGCTTCAGAGCTTCCTATTCCAGAGAATGAGCGCCTCAGGGATACCTGGTCTCAGCATAGCTATCGTGAGAGACGGGGAGCTCGCCTACGAGAGGGGCCTCGGATTCAGGGACATAGGTCTGGGGCTGCCTTCAACGCCTCAGACGATCTACTGCATCGGCAGCGTCACGAAGTCCTTCACGGCCCTGGCGGTCATGCAGCTCCACGAGAAGGGCAAGCTCAGCATCGAGGACCCCGTTGAGGAGTACATCTCCTTCAAGGGCAGACCCTTCGGTGAGCCCATCCTTATAAAGCACCTTCTGAGCCACACGAGCGGGCTCCCCTGGCTGGGCTACGCCGAGACCACGCTCACCCAGACAACGGGGATGTCTAGCCGCTGGCTCCCGATCTCGAGCCCACAGGACCTCCTCATCTTCATGGAGGGAGCTGAGGACTGGGCCCTCTCTAAGCCCGGTCAGCGTCACGCGTACCTGAACGAGGGGTACATCCTGCTGGGGATGGTCATCGAGAAGGCGTCGGGAACCAGGTACGGCGACTACGTCAAAGAAAATATTCTCAACACCCTCTGTATGGAGAGGAGCACGTTCTACGAGGAGGATGTCAGGAAGGAGGTCGACGTAGCTACGCCATACATCACCGGGCGCAACGGCGAGAAGACGCCGACCAAGTATCCCTACGGGGAGATGATCAGCGACGGCGGCATCATGAGCAGCGCCTCGGACATGGTCAAGTTTGTGAAGATGATGCTCTCAGAGGGCGTCTTCGAGGACCGAAGAATCCTCAGCTCCGAACTGGTCAAGAGCATGATGGAGCCGAAGATACAGACCGTTGAGGAGCCCATCGAGGGGGTGGGCCGACGCTACTACGGCTACGGTCTGCGAATCAAGACCAACTTCTTCGGCCGGGACCTGATACACCACAGTGGCAGCGTCTACGGCTCAAGCGCGTACATTGGTCTGATACCCAGAGAGAAGCTCGGCGTGGTAGTCCTGGCCAACGGCGGCTACTTCCTCGAGGACGTGGGTGAATACGCCCTGGCGCTCATGCTAGGAGAGGACATATCGGAGACACCCTCCTCCAGGCGGGCGAGGCTGCTCGACAATCTGACGGGCACATACAAGACGTTCCGCGACAACTCGAGCTACAGGGTGACGAGGAGCGGAGGGATCCTTCAGCTGGAGAGCAGCTTCGGGCAGGCAACCTTCACAACGCCTCTCATCCCCGTCGATCTGGAGGGGGAGACAAAGCGCTTCAGAGTGTACGGAATTGACAGCACGACCCCCGTGGAGTTCGTGCAACAGAACGGCGAAACCTTCATGATCTACGAACGCAACAAGGCGAAACAGGCAGGCGGCCCATGAATCTGCACCCTTTTGCGAGACGTGAAAGAAGCAGAGATGCCTCGCACTGCCTCTTTTTATGGCTGAACCTCGTTATGTGCCGTTTTTCTACTTGGCTGTTTTAGCTGAGCCAGTCTTTTGTTGATTGCCTCTAGCTCTTTCTGCATTTCCTTTATCATGTTTTCAATCTGTGTGCGCTTGCTTTCTAAGATGTTGATTGTGTCTTCAGGCTTTTCCTTTCCTTCTTCGAGGAAGACCGAGAAAAGAGGCGGCCTTCTCGGTATTGAGAGTTGGTTCGTTTCTACTTCTAATACATCTTTCATGTACTCTTTGAACAAGTCGCTCACGCTATTGAAGATTTGGTTCTCTTTGGCAAGGGCTCGCTTGAGAACTAGCTTGCCTTCCTCGGTGATTCTATACGTCTTTCGTTTTCTTTTCTTTTGAAACAACCATTCTCCTTCTATGTATCCCGACTTCTCCAAGTTTTGAAGTATTGGGTAAATGCCGCCAGCGGTTGGTCTCCAAAAGCCCATGGTTCTTTCTTTGATTTCTCTCATTATTTCATAGCCATGATATGGCTTCTTACTCAGAAGAACCAGCACTGCGATTCGTATGTAACCCTTCTGCGTTTCCTTAAGCCATTGCGCAGCCTTTTTTTCCTCTTCTGGATGCATGGTCTTTCACTCTTGTTTAGATTAGTCGGAATATTTATATTTAAATGCAATATATTTCCTTCCATAATATTGAGACGATGAGCTACGAGCCCAGCAATTGAGGAACAAACAAAGAATTGAAAAGAGATGATACATGTGACAATACCTGTCGTTGAAACATCAGACCTTAAAAAAACTTACATGCTTGGAAAGGTCCCAGTTAATGCCCTGCGTGGCGTGAACCTGAAAGTCGAAAGTGGCGACTTCCTCGCCATCCTCGGACCCTCTGGAAGCGGAAAGTCAACGTTGCTGAATCTGATCGGGGCACTGGACAAGCCATCTGAAGGCAAGATGCTCATCGAAGGTGTCGACGTCTCCACGTTGAGCGACAACCAACTGACAGATCTGAGACGAAGAATAGGCTTCGTGTTCCAGTTCTTCAACCTAATTCCCCGATTTACAGCAAGACAAAACATTGAATTACCAATGTCCATAGCTGGTCTGGAAAGATCTGAAAGGAGAAGACGTGCGGAAGAGCTTCTAGAAAACGTAGGCTTGAGAGAAAGAATGAATCACAAGCCTGCTGAGCTCAGTGGCGGCGAGCAGCAGCGTGTGGCCATTGCGAGAGCCTTGTCTAACAACCCTAAATTTCTACTGATGGACGAGCCGACGGGCAACATTGATTCGAAGACCGCGGACGAGATAATGGGGCTCATCAAACGGCTCAACCAGGAGAAGGATGTGACGATAATAATGGTTACCCACGACCAGCGTCTAGCCCTACGGGCAAAGAGAACGGTGCAGATTCTTGACGGCGTGATAGCGCAGGACACGGTGAACTGACATGAAAGCAAGTGACATTTTCTCCTATGCCTTCGGCGCAATAAGGTTGAGGAAACTCCGCGCGGGTTTAACTACTTTGGGTGTGGTTATCGGCATCGCGGCCATCGTTGCCTTGCTCTCAATCACTCAGGGTCTGCAAGACACTATAACTGTGCAACTTCAGACAGGACTTGCAACCAACACGCTAATTGTTTCCACTGGGGGAGGCTTCGGTCCTAGCGCAGAAGGCGGAATAGGCCGGCCTGATTCTGGTTTCAAATTATTAGTCACCGATACACAGACGATCGATGAAATAGAAAATGTCGAGACATCGATTGCGATAATTCAAAGGGTAGGCTATGTTAAATTTAACGCAGGAGCTCGGACTACCACCATAGTAGGTGTGGATTTCGCTAAATACGCAAACATTTACAGCAGCACCTTCGTGGCTGAAAGTGGAAACATACCTCTAAATCCAGTAAACGAAACGGTTGTGGTTGGGAAAAGAGTAAGTGACCCCTGGAAAAATGGGACAATACTCTGTAATGTAAACGACGCCGCTGAGATCATCTGGACTAACGGAACTGCACGCCCGCCCAGAAATGAGACCTACACAGGCAATGTGACAGCTATCCTCAGAGAGATCGGGGGCTTCGGCATCGGAGGGCCTTCGGATTCTAGTGTTTACATTCCGATCTCTCAAGCTCAAAGTTTCTTCGGAACCGACGAATGTGATACGATAATTGTGAAATTGAAAAACAGTGATAAAGCAACGATCGACAGCGTTACTAATGCCATAAGCGCTGCTTTCAACAAGCAAGTCTCAGTAATGTCTTCAACAGCTGTACTTAACCTTCTTTCAAGCGTTTTCTCAATCATACAACTTTTCTTGGCTGGAATTGCCGCTATCTCGCTTCTGGTGGCAGGGATAGGCATAATGAATATTATGATTGTTTCTTTGATAGAGCGTACAAGAGAGATCGGTATACTGAAAGCCTTAGGCATGAAAAGTCGAACAGTGCTATTCGTTTTCCTATATGAATCGGTGATAATCGGCTTGATGGGTGCAGCGATCGGCATAGCCTCAGGCTGGGGTTTAGCAAATGTGGTTGCAATAGTCTTCCGCGGAGGAGGCGGCACATTCATGGGAAATCAAGCATCTCAAGCTGGAGCCTTTGGCGCAATGACGATAACTCCTGTTTTAACCCCGATGGTGTTCCTAGGGGCCTTGGTCTTCGGCGTAGGGGTCAGCGTAATCTTTGCGCTCTACCCAGCCTGGCGAGCTTCAAAACTCAAACCAGTAGAAGCGTTAAGATACGAATAAAAAAAGAGGTTGGATGAAAAGGGTTTCGAATTAGCGCGCTCTTTGGAGGTTAGTGTATGTCTTATGCAATTCACACCGAGGGTTTAACCAAGGTCTTCGGCAACTTCGTAGCGGTTAACGGGATCAGCTTCGACATCGGCCAAGGCGAGATCTTCGGGCTTCTCGGTCCCAACGGGGCTGGCAAGACCACCACGATAAAGATGCTCTGCACCCTTCTGATCCCGACCCGAGGTAAGGCTGAAGTCGATGGCCACGATGTGGTGAAGGAAGCGAACGAGGTGAGGAAGAGGATCGGCGTCGTCACCGAGAAGCTCGTGGCCTATGACCGTCTGACGCCCCTGGAGAACCTGAACATCTTCGGTCGGCTCTACGGCATGGACTCCAAGGTTCTGAAGCAGAGGAGCGAAGAGCTCCTGAAGCTAGTTGAGCTATGGGACTTCAGGAAGAGCCTCGTCGGCAATTTCTCCTCGGGAATGAGGCAGCGCTTGAACATCGTCAGAGCCCTCATCCACGACCCGGAGATCATCTTCTTGGACGAACCGACCATAGGACTCGACCCCACAACCGCCCATAATATCCGAGAACTCATAAAGCGGTTGAACAGCGAAGGTAAAAAGACGATGCTCCTCACGACACACTATATGGATGAGGCGGACCGACTCTCCAACAGGATAGGAATCATCGACTACGGGAAGATCGTGGCCCTGGACACGCCTCAAAACCTCAAGGCCTCGGTGGGCCCAGACGCCACTCTAGAAGACGCTTTCATAAAACTCACCGGAACCAAGATCCGCGACGAACCCGTGAAATCCAGTCAGAACATCAGGTCGAGATTCCATTTCGGAGGAGGCCCCTGAGATGAAGACGGTCGAGGAGATCCTGACCATAGCCTACAAGGATCTGAAGGAGTTTCAGAGGAATCGAATCGGGCTGGTCTTCAGCCTCGTCTTCCCCATCATGCTCATAGCCATGTTCGGCTACATGTTCCCCAGCTCCACCAATATTGTACACGATGTCCCCGTTGGAATCGTCGATCTGGACAACGGCGTCTACGGGAAGCAGGTGTTCGACACGATTCACCAGGCTCTCTCCAATTCCACCGCCTTCAATCTGGTAGATGTCGCGACCGTTGATGATGCCAAGAACATGATACTCGCTGGGACGATCAAAGGAGCCGTGGTGATACCTGAGAACCTGACCCAGTCTCTGCTCTCTAAGAACCAAGCAAAGATAATGATCCTAACAGACCCAACGAATCCATCCTTATCAGGCGCCGTTACCCAAGGCTTCAATGGTCTCATTAACGCAATATCCCGCCAGTTCGCATACATCTTGATACAGCAGGGAGTACAGGGCGTAGATCCAAAGTTCCTACTTCAGCCCATCCAGACCAATGTCGAAAACGTGGTTACAGGTGGAGGCACTTACTTTGACTTCGTCGCCCCAGGATTCATAGGCATGGGGGTGATGATGTCCGGGCTCACCGCGGTGGGCGCTGCACTTGCCAGGGAGAGGGAGATCGGAACCCTGGACGGCCTGTTGATGGCTCCAATATCAAGGGTCTCCATAATACTGGGTAAGACTCTGGCTCAAACGCTTCGAAATCTATTGCAAGGGGCCCTCATCATCATATTGGCCATCTTCGTCTTCGGCGTTCACGTCCGCGGGAACCCGCTGCTCATAGCGGCGATCCTGATCCTGGGGACCCTCGGCTTCATAGGCATCGGGATAGTGGCTACCTCTATAGCCAAGGAGCAGGAGTCAGCCCAATTTATCTTGGGGTTCCTGCAGTTCCCCATGATGTTCCTCTCGGGAGTCCTATTCCCGATGGAGCAGATGCCGCTTCCCCTC
>Ga0315296_10001242_pt1 | contig 22318 bp, 18 predicted proteins | sample YL17G14_18_MG_FD_203921 | JGI IMG/M metagenome (GOLD analysis project Ga0315296, IMG submission 203921) | Sediment microbial communities from Yellowstone Lake, YNP, Wyoming, USA - YL17G14_18 | ecosystem: Environmental > Aquatic > Freshwater > Lake > Sediment | place: USA: Wyoming | collected...
CAGAGGATATACGCCCCTACCGCCAAGCGTGTTTGAGATCGTCCCCTCGAACACGAAACCGCCTTCCGGGGTTGTCTGGGTGTATGTCAGCTCGACCTCGCCCGTGAAGAGGTCCGGCGCCTCGACCTTCACGGACTCGATCGTGTCCAGGCCCTGATGGTCGTACACCTCGACCGCGATCGGCGCGCTACCGTAGCCGTGCTCCATCTCCGTCCCGACCTCGACGGAGATCCTGTACGCCTCAAACGCGTTCGCTTCCGGCGGGAAATCGTTCACGGGGTCGGTGACTTCGACTCCTGCCGGGAACCAGGAGGCATCGACCGCGTAGCCGAATTGGAGCGGACCGGGCGGGAGATAGAGGAAGACGGTTCGAGTGCTGACTGTGCCGGGCATGAACACGCATCGCGGCTTGTCCTGCTCATACGCGACGTATGGGTTCAACGTCGCGGAGAGATCACCGCCCGGCGCTTTGTGGCCGGGAATGTAGCCGAGAATCGGCGGGTTCGTGTACGGGAAATTCGTCGGATTGAATAAATGCGTGTATCCGTCTGAGTTGAGCATTCGGGCGACATCATCGCCCCACGCGATCTTCCGTCCGCTTACGGGAAACGTGTACCGCGCTCCGGAGATGAAAACGCCGCGTACGTCGAATCCGGTATATTGCAGAAGCTGAGGAAACGGATGGATCAGAATGACGTCCGCGCTCAACCCGTCGGCTGTCCCCTTGACATTCTTGATTCGCAGGCAGTCCGAGCACGGCGCGACCTCGATGAGCCGGACGACGTTGAAGTGCAAAGCTCCGACGCGGTCGGGTACGACGGTGACCGTCTGCCTATCCGCCGAAATGCTGATTTTCCAGAGTCCCCATAGAACGCGATTTCCGGCAGCGGAATGCGAATCCGACGGCTGCTGCACCGCAGGAGCAGTGCCTTGATCGATCCCTCCGGCAATCGGGTCGTGAGACTCGCCGCATCCGACGAGCAATACGACTCCCAGCATCGCCGGAAGGACGGTCGTAAGTCTGATTTGTTTCATGGCAGCCTCCTCGCCTGACTCTATAATCAGTTTACACTATCCGCCGGATTCCGCAAGAGGAAACCACGGAAAATCGGGTAGAAAAATGCGTATAGTGATATGTGGCGTCTTATTCCCGGCGACGCACTGCCGTGCGCGCCTACCGCTGGGCCTTCAGCCTGTACCCTGCGTGCACGGCCTGCCCGAGCGAAATGCAGCCGTCGTTCGTCGGCATGATCCGGTGCGTCAGCACACGAAAATCCGCCGCCTCCAGCCTCGGCTTCAGCGCCTCGTGCAGAATCCTGTTCATGAAGCAGCCGCCGGTAAGACCGATTGCGTCCAGCTTCGTCTTCTCGCGCGCGATATGGGAGGCGCGCTCGAGGATCAGCACCACCCACCGATGGAAGGTCTTCGCGACGGTCTCCGTCGATCCGCCCGCAATGCGAATCCGAGCAAGCTCCCTGATGATCTTGCCCCCGTCGATCAGGAACCCTGCATCGTCTTCGAGAAAGAGACTCTCGATGTCCAAATCCACGCATTCGCCGGCTCCCTCCGGCAATTCCCCTCCCGCTCCGCAGGCTGCTTCGAGGAGCATCGGGAATTGACCGTCGAAGCACGCTTCGGGACCGAGTCCGGCGATGAACGCGGCCGCGTCGAAGAGCCGTCCCAGGCTGTCGACCGGCGGGCAGTTCATATCCGCCCGGATCATGCTCTCGACCATGTCCAGACGGTCCGCCGGGATTTCGCGAAACAGCGGTCTGGATTCATCGGGCAGGCCCCCGTCTTTCTCATACAGGCGACCCAGCGCGGTACGCCAGACCTCCTTGATCGCGACATCACCGCCCGGCAGCGGTGCGTAAGTGAAATGGCCCAGCCGCACGAAATCCGTGGCGGAAGCGCGCAGCACCTCACCGCCCCAGATTTTTCCGTCGGTCCCGTAGCCCGTCCCGTCCATCGCGAGCGCGATGATTTCGGTATCAAGCATATCGTGCTCGGCCATCAGGGCGACCGCATGCGCATGATGGTGCTGGACCTTGATCACGGGCAGGCCCGATTCCTCCTCGGCCCAGCGCGTGGAGTGATAATCCGGGTGCATGTCGCATGCGACGTGACGCGGGTGAGCGTCGAGAATGCGCTGCTGGTGGGCGATGGTCTCGCGAAGGAACTCGTATGTCTCGTACGTCTTGAGATCGCCGATATGCGGGCTGACAAACGCCTTGTCGCCGCGAATGTGGCAAATCGTTGTTTTGAGCTCTCCGCCGACACCGAGCACCGGCGGCAATGGCCCGGGAAGAAAGACGGGCCTGGGGACGTGGCCGCGACCCCATCGCCAGATCGTCGTGACACCGTCCCTGATGGTCGCGACGCTGTCGTCGGCGCGTCGATGGATTCTGCGGTCGTGCACGAGGAACGCATCGGCGATCCCGCCGAGGCGCTCGACGGCCTCGTCATTCTCCGCGGCGATCGGCTCATCAGAGATATTCCCGCTTGTCATGACAAGAGCCGCGAACGCATCGGCGCCCGAGACGGACGTGCCGCCGATTTCCTCCGGCAACGCTATGGAATCCGGATTTCGCGACGGCGGAAGGGGACGGAACAGGAGATGATGCAGGGGAGCGTAGGGCAGCATGACGCCTACCGTGCCGAGCCCGCCGGTCACTCCGCACAGGCCGCGATCGGCGATGGGGGAGGAGGCCTTCTGCGGCACGATTACGATCGGACGCGCGGGAGATAGCAGTGCCCTCTCGGCTTCCGGACTGATCTCCGCGAGAAGTCGAGCCGCGCTGATTCCACCGACCATGACGGCAAGCGGCTTGGCCTCGCGGCGCTTGCGCTCGCGAAGACGAAGGACGGCCTCGGCATTGGTGGCGTCGCAGGCGAGATGAAATCCGCCGATTCCCTTGATCGCGACAATTCGACCTGCCCTGAGAGCATCGATGGTCAATTCGATCGGGTCGCCGTCGACCTCATCGCTCTTGTCATCGAGAAACCGAAGATGCGGGCCGCAGTCGGGACAGCACGTGGGCTGCGCATGGAATCTGCGATCGTCGGGGCTTTCGTACTCCCGCGCGCACGCGTGACACATCGGAAAATCCCGCATGGTCGTGCTCGGACGGTCGTACGGGAGGTCCTCGATGATCGTGAATCGCGGCCCGCAGTTGGTGCAGTTGAGGAACGGATAGCGGTATCGGCGGTCGGCGGGATCGTACATCTCCCTCAGACAGTCATGACAGACCGCGACGTCCGGGCTGATCAGGACCCTCTCGCCCTCAACGGGGACGCTGCGGCGGATTTCAAACGCGGGGAAGCGGTCCGAGTCCTCGATATCGCCGAGCTTGTGATCGATGCGGACTATCTGCGCGAGCGGTGGAGCCTCTTCGGTGAGAGCGCGGAGGAAGGTCGCGAGGTCTTCGATCTCGCCGTCCGCCTCGATCTCCACTCCGCGCGAATCGTTGATCACCCAGCCGGTGAGACCGAATCGCTGCGCGAGCGAATGGACGAAGGGACGAAACCCGACGCCTTGCACGACGCCCTTTATGTGCACGTGAAGTCTGAGCATCACTGCTCCGCCGCAAAAGCGGCCCTGAAGCCACACAAATATAACCGCGAGGGACAGAAACGCAAAATGCAATCACCCACAAGCTACGTCCGCCACGGCGGACTCCGCTTGTGGGCGCCACCCGCTGGGAGCGCGGATCTTCCGGTCCGCATGCCGACAGGAAAGTCGGCGCACCTGATGCGGACTGGACGATCCGCGCTCCTGCAGGCGCGACGCATGCGCTCCGGTGGCGAAGCCGCTTCCTGCATCGCGATTCAGGGTCTCTCAGATTTTACATATGCCAATAAAGCTATTCCGACAAGAACCAGCACTGTGTGGCGCCTCCAAGCGAGCGGAGCGAGCTTGGAGGTGTTTCACCTAATGTTGACTCCCCCGGGACCTCGAATCCACGCAGAATCGCAGAGTAATCCGTAGTCAACATCAGACGATGCACCTCCAAGCTCCGCTTGGAGGCGCCACATGATCATCCCCAGCACGTGGGCCGACGCAGCGGGGAATGTCGAGCTTGGGGGGCTAAATGCCCGAGAATCCTTGTGGTGCAAACGGGGACCGGGGGCGTCACTGCGGCAACTGCGCGGCGACCCAGCCGGTTTCAGGCTTGACCATGAGCGTGAGCTCGTAGTCCGGCCAGGTTACTCTCACTCCAAAACCGAACATGGTGATGTGCGGAGCGGGCGTGCCGGGTTGCCCGATGCGCGCGGGGACAAGGACATGCACCCAGTCGCTCGCTCTCTGAGGACTGTCGGTCGAGCGCCAGTAGCACGTGGAATCCCTGATCGCCCAGGTTGTCTCCTGGCGCTGGGTCCTGTCGATCGTCGGTACGGTGCAGAATCCGGTGTAATCGAGGCGCGCGCCGCCGTTTATCAGCTTCGCGACGCCGGTCGCGGCTGTCTCGACCGTCCCCGGCGTGTGAAAGAGGAACGAATGCTCCATTCCCTCGGAGAACTCGACGCGATCGGCGATGACGAGCGCGCCGAGCTCGGCGCCGTCGATGATTCCCGGCAGGACGTACACAAACGTCCGCTGATACTTGACAAGCGGCTCGGTCGGGTAGAGGCCGGAATTGTCGGTCGTGTACTGAACGTACTCGTCCGTCTGATCGGCGGATGTGATTCTGCCCGGCCGGGCGAAATACTTCGGATTGTCCGGGAACAGCTCGAGGTCCATATAGCACCCGTCGCCGACCACGAGCGTGTTGTGGCCCAATCCTGCCTCGAAGAGGCAGTTGAGGTACGGGTCGCGGCGGATTATGTCCGGCCCGCCCCTGCCCGGGTCCGACAGCAGCACTTCCGAGTACGCCGCGAGGATCAACGATCCCTGATCGAGATGATTGTGATCGTAGCCGGCTACGCCCGACTTGAGCGCGCAATAGAAATCGTCCTCGCGATTCCATGCCGGATCGGACGGGCCTGAGCGCATGACCGCCCACTCGATGCCCGGGAAATCGCGGGTTACCGCAGGCTCCGGAGCGGCAATGGAGAGGTTGTACTCCATCCGGCCCCTTCCCAGCGCCATGGCCTCGAAGAGGGGAAGGTCGAGCGCGAGATGCCGCATCTCCTCGGGAGCGTCGCCCGCGGAAATCGCCTCACCTGTCTTCATGGCCTCATCGATGTAGCGGTGATCTCTCAGCAGCACTCCGACACGATAGAGCCACGATCCCACCGAGTAATTCTCCGGCTCGTTATCGCCGAAACACGCGATCGTTTGCCGATCGGGAAGCGCTCCCCACTCCGCCCATGGGATGCTCGCCGCGAACCACGGATGATCGAAGGGCCTCAGATCGGAGTTCCGCTCGAGTGCGAGAAGGAAATAGCAGGCGAACTGTCCCCAGCAGAAATCGAGATAGGTAAGCCCCTCGCGCCAGCCGTTCTCATCGGCGAAAGCCTGCATCGATTCCTGGATTCTCTTCCAGCAGTGCTCGGCGAGGGCCTCGGCGTCCGGCTCGACGCCCGCGAGAAGGATCGCCGCCAGTCCCGCCGACGAATGGAAGGTGACGAAGTAGTTCGTGTCGGGATCGAGCTCCCAGAAGTTTATGTCCGGGTCATACTTGGTGACCTTGTACGCGAGCGTGTGGAAGACCGTCTCTCGAAGCACCTTCTCGATCTCCGCACGTTCCGTCTCGGTGAGATCATCGTAGAGAAGGTCGTAGACCCCTCCGAGCGACAGGGCCTGGTAGAGGAATGGGATATTGCTGCCCTCGGGAGCTCTGACGAGCGGTGGAAAATTCAGGAGCCAGTCGAGCGAGCCGCGAACCGCGTCCAGGAAATCCGGATCGCCGGTGAGGACAAACCCCCAGGCGCAAGCGAGCGGAGCCACCGCCTCCCGATAATTCGGATCAGCGGACATGAGCGCCCTGCTGCCGTTCGCGGCGGACAAGAGCGTCTGATACAGCTCACAGTCCGGATTCTGCCTCAGATACTCGATACCTTCCGGTCGAGCGATGATCCTGGGATGAGGAGCGAAGTTCCAGTTGACCGGCTCGCCGACATACTCGAACTGCGTGCCCAATGGAGGAATCTCAAGCAGGTTCTCCGGAGGGGGTCCCGAGTCTTTCGCCGGACGCTTGGGACAGCCCGCGAGAAGTAGCGCCATTGCCGCGAGCAGCGCGACTATCGGTACAACAACAAAAGCGCCATGCATGGATCGATCGCTTCTCATTCCTTCTCTGTTCTTCTTCGTGCCTTCGTGGTTCTCTTTCTTTTTTAACCACGAAGGCACGAAGACACGAAGGGCCACAGCTCGAACTGGACCGGACTCTCCATTCGCCCGCTACCGGCCTTTCGGGAGAATTCTGACGCGACGTCCCTCGATCCTCGTGCGGCCCGAGAGAATCAGGTCGATCGCCTCCGGATAAACCATGTGCTCCTGCTCCAGGATTCGATCGGCAAGAGCGTCGGCGGTATCGTCTTCCTCGACACGCACCGTCCTCTGGACGATTATCGGGCCCATGTCGAGATCGCCCGTCACGAAATGCACGCTGCATCCCGACACCTTTACGCCCCAGTCGTACGCCTGCTGCTGTGCGTGCAGGCCCGGAAAGCTCGGCAGCAGCGCCGGATGAATGTTGATGATCCTGGCCGGGAACGCCGACAGAAGAGTCTCACCCAGGACGCGCATGAACCCGGCCAGGCAGACAAGCTCGCAGCCCGCCTCCCTGATGAGCCTGACCGCCTCGGCCTCCCATTCGGGCTTCCTGCCCTTCTTCCATGGGATGTAGACGGCGCTGATGCCCGCATTCCGGGCGCGCTCGAGAGCGTACGCGTCCTCCACATCCGAGACCACAATCGCGACCTCGGCGTCGAGACGGCCGTCGCGGCACGCGTCCATTATTGCCTGCAGGTTGGAGCCCCGCCCGCTCACAAGTACCGCCAGTCGATGCTTGTCCCCTGTCATGTCGGCCTCATCCCCCTTCTGAACATGATTCCAGCACAGCGATCAGTCCAAACACCCAGACAATGGCAGTGCAATCCCCTTGTCAGTATACAAGAAAACCCGCCCATCCGGTTGCGCCGCTGTTCCGGGGGAAGGAGATATGATAGATTGTCCATGCCTTAGGATTGGGATCTCATGGGAGCAATAGACGGAGAACAAGTTGCCGCCTCGACGGGTCGGAAACATCGAGGAGATTTCTCCCGCCGGGCGGTTGACTAGTGTGGTAAGCGCCAACTACCCTGATCGTTTTCCGGAAATAGAGGAAGGAGAGACATCAGATGCCGAACATGAAAGGAAGCAAGACGGAGAAAAACCTGCTGACCGCGTTCGCCGGCGAGTCGCAGGCGAGGAATCGGTACACGTATTACGCGAGCAAGGCGAAGGAGGAAGGCTTCGAGCAGATAGCCTATGTCTTCCTGGAGACGGCCGACCAGGAGAAGGAGCACGCGAAAAGGTTTTTCAAGTTCCTTGAGGGCGGGGATGTGGAGATCCATGGCGCGTTTCCCGCGGGAGTGATCGGGACGACGGCGGAGAATCTGAGGGCCGCCGCGGCGGGGGAGAATCACGAATGGGGGACAATGTACCCGGACTTCGCGAAGACCGCGCGCGAGGAAGGCTTCGACGCCGTCGCCAAAGCCTTCGAGAGCATCGCAGTAGCTGAGAAGCAGCACGAGAAGCGCTATCTGGGGCTGCTGGCGAATGTCGAAGCCAGCACGGTCTTCAGGAAGGACAAGCCGGTCGTCTGGCGATGCAGGAACTGCGGCTACATTCATCAGGGCGCCGAAGCCCCGAAAGCGTGCCCGGCCTGCGCGCATCCCCAGGCGCATTTCGAGCTGCTGGCAGAAAACTGGTAGCAGCTACGCGCCGGTCCTCTCTGTTTAAGAAGCGACGAGCTGGAGAGAAGGACGAATCATGGAGACGAGACTGCGCGACAACATAGACTGGGTGGGCTACGTTGACTGGACGGTGCGCGATTTCCACGGCTACCTGACCGGGCGCGGCTCCACATACAACGCGTACCTCATCCGCGACGAGAAGACCGCTCTCATCGATACGGTCAAAGGGCCGTACTTCGAGCATCTCCTTCGGAATATCGGCACGCTCACCGACCTGCGAAATGTCGACTATGTCGTCTGCAACCATGCGGAGGTCGACCATTCCGGAGCGCTGCCCCAGGTGATGGCGGCCCTGCCGAACGCAACGCTGGTCTGCGATGAGAAGTGCCGGCAGGCGCTCTCGATGCACTTCGACACGTCGAGCTGGAAATTCAGAATCGTTGCGACCGGCGACACGATCTCTCTCGGGAAGCGGACGCTGCATTTCGTCGAGACACCGATGGTGCACTGGCCGGAATCCATGTTCACGTATGTTCCGGAGGAGAAGCTGCTGTTCTCGATGGACGCGTTCGGGCAGCATTACGCCACGTCGCAGCGATTCGACGATGAGGTCCCCTTCGCCACTCTCATGGAGGAGGCGAAGATCTACTACGCCAGCATCGTGATGCCGTACGGAAAGCAGGTCTCCAGGGTGCTGGACCAAGCGGCCGGGCTCGACATCGAGATGATAGCGCCCAGTCACGGGATCATCTGGCGGAGCCGGCTGGCGGATATTCTCGCCGCCTATCGCGACTGGGCGGTCTGCAAGCCCAAGTCGAGAGTGGTGGTCATATACGACTCGATGTGGGGCAGCACCGCGGAGATGGCCCGGGCGATCCTCGAGGGCGCATCGGTGGCGGGAGTCGAAGCGACGCTGATTCATGTCCGCGACTCGCATTTCGCCAAGATAGCGAATGAAATCCTCGATGCCCCCGCGATCGCTCTCGGCTCGTGCACGCTCAACCAGGGCATGATGCCGATGATGGGAGCGGTGTTGACCTACCTGAAAGGCCTCAGGCCGGTCGGCAAGTCGGGATTCGCGTTCGGCTCGTACGGCTGGGGGCGGGGCGGTCCGGAGGACATCGACGAATGGCTGAAACAGGTGAAGTGGGAGATTCTGCGCGAGCCGCTCAAAGCTCAGTTCCGGCCTGCGCCTGAGGTCCTCGAGGAATGTCGCGCGGCCGGGAGACTGCTCGCCGAGAAAGCGATTGAGACAGCGAAACAGAAGACGGCGCATTGACCGTTTGCCGATAGAAAGACCTCATGGGTAAAGCACACACATCGCTTCCACCTTCGCTCAGGCTTCGGTGGACAAGTCGCGCTGTGTGTGCCACAGGCGAGATTCTCATGGAGGAGAAGAGATGAAGAAATACGTCTGCGGAGTCTGTGGATGGGTGTACGACCCGGAGGCGGGCTTGCCGGAGGAGGATATCGAGCCCGGCACGGCCTTCGAGGACCTTCCCGATGACTTCACCTGCCCCGAGTGCGGGGCAGGCAAGGAGGAGTTCTCGCCGGAAGAGTGATCTATTCCGGGATTGAGCGCAGCATCGAATGACGAACCGCACCACTGGAATCGGCGAAATGAGTTCGAGCAATCGGGTGTCGTCGCCCGCGATCGATCGCGCGACGCTCGACTCGCTCTACGATCGCTACAACCGCAGGGAGTACGTACATCCGGACCCGCTCGAGTTCCTGTACGATCCGGCGTATGCCGATCCCCTCGACCGCGAGATTGTCGGACTGGTGGCGTCATCGCTGGCGTACGGCGCGGTGCGGCAGATTCTGAAAAGTGTCGCCAAAGTCCTTGAGCGCATGGAGTTGCCTGGGGAATTCGTCCGCGGCTCATCCGGAGAAACGCTCCACGAGGCACTGGCGGATTTCAAGCACCGTTTCACGACCGGGGCTGAGCTCGCGTCGATGCTGTACGGAGCCGGCAGAGTGATCAAGAGGCATGGCTCCCTTGAAAAGTGCTTCCTTGCAGGAATGTCGAACGGGGAACGCAACGTCATCCCGGGTCTCTGTCATCTTGTGGAGGAGATTTCGAGTGAAGCGGGGCGCGAGTTTCCGTTCCTTCTTCCGCATCCGTCCCGCGGAAGCGCGTGCAAGCGGCTGAATCTCTTTCTCAGATGGATGGTGCGGGAGGACGAGGTCGATCCGGGCGGCTGGCATGGTGTGTCCCCATCGATGCTGATCGTGCCGCTGGATGTTCATATGTATAGGATCTGCCGGACCCTTCGACTTGCTCAGGGCAAGCACGCGGGCTTGCGCACGGCCGTCGAGATCACCAAGTCGTTCGCGAACGTGGCCCCGGAGGATCCGGTCAAATACGATTTCGCGCTGACCCGACTCGGCATCAGGGATGAGCTCGATCCTGACAATTTCATCAACGAAATGTCACGTGTCATGCAAGTCAAGAACTCGCGACACCCGAGTAGCATGCGCTTCCAGCGCATGGGGTCTTCGTCCCACGAGCATCATGCTCGTGGACACAGGAGCAAAGAGCAGGATGCCGATTTTGTGTGAGCGCGCGCGCTCGAAGCGCGTGCTACGAAGATATCATGCGCTGGAAGCGCATGCTACGCTAGAGGCGCATGCTACGCTGGAAGCGCGTACTGGAATAGAAGCGCGTGCTACGCTGGACTAAAGATGCACAACGCCAAATCATGACCCGTTCAAGAAGAACAAGGAGCAATTGATATGCACCATTTCTCAGACATCTACACACCGAAGGACTACTCAAAGCTCAAGGGTCTGAAGGGAATCACGGACGACCAGATCGCCGAGCACATGAAGCTCTACCAGGGCTACTGCAAGCGCACCGCCGCGCTTCTGGAGAAGACGGCGAAGATGCTCGAGGCGGGCGAGACAGGCGACAGCTCTTACCAGGAGCTCAAGCGTCGCGCGGGATGGGAGTTCAACGGGATGCGCCTGCACGAGTACTATTTTGACAACCTCGCCCCGGGCGGCAAAGGAAAGCTCGATGAGAGCAACGCGTTCGGGAAGATGGCGGCCGAGAAGTTCGGCGGCATCGAGGCCTGGAAGAATGATTTCCTGGGAGTCGGCAAGATCCCGGGGATCGGCTGGGCAATCTGCTACCTTGACGAAGCCAAGGGCGAGCTCATCAACATGTGGATCAACGAGCACGATGTCGGCCATCCTGCGGGATGCAGGCCGATTATTGTTATGGACGTTTTCGAGCACGCATGGTGCGTGTACCTGAAGCCCACCGAGCGCGGCAAATACCTCGAGGATTTCTTCGCCAACGTGAACTGGGACGAAGTCGCGCGTCGGCTGGGCTGATGCGAGGAACTGAAGGTCCCACGATGACCTGTTAGGAGGACAACCGATGTCGATTCTATTCAACGCGGACGAGATCTTCACGATAGCGGAGCGGATCGAGGAGAACGGCGCGAGCTTCTACAGAAGGGCAGCGGAGAACCTCATGGAGCCTGATGTCTCCAGGCTTCTGATCGAGCTTGCCGTGAAAGAGGACGAGCATCGCGAGGTTTTCGCGTCCATGCGCAGGAATCTCGCAAAGTCAGGAGCCGTGATGGTTGTCGACCCGGACAATGATCTCCTCGCCGACTACCTGAACGCCTGGGCGGACATCAACGTGTTCCGGGAGGAGAACGACCCGCTTCAGACACTGACCGGAGATGAGACTGTGGAAGATATTCTTCGCATGGCGATCGACGCTGAGAAGGACTCGATCGTCTTCTATCTCGGCATGAAGGAGACCCTTCCCGGCAGTCCGGACCGCAGCAAGGTTGACAGGATCATCTGGGAGGAGATGAGCCACTACGCCACACTGAGTACCCAGCTTGCCGAACGCGAGCGGGAGGTTAATTGAGCCGGCGAGAAAGCCGGAGGATCATCCGAACGGAGCAGGAATGACAAGGAGTTGTGGATTCGATGAATGAAGCGACGAGTGAGCTGATCAAGGGCTTGAAGAAGGCGATCCAGACGGAGGCCGACGGTCACCATTTCTACACCATCGCCGCCGACCGCATGAAGGACCCGAAAGGGAAGGAGGCATTCCGGATACTCGCCGACGAAGAGGTCAGGCATTTGGAGTTCCTCCAGGGCCAGTATCGGTCGCTGAGGGATACCGGAGCGCTTGATGATGCTCTGAGTCTCGGGAAGCGTCACGATTTCTCAACCGGCCCGATTTTCTCGGATGAGATCGTAAGGCACATCAACGAGGCGCAATTCGAGATGAGCGCGCTGTCGATTGGCATTCAGCTCGAGCTCGCGTCGATGAACTATTACAGGGAACAGGCGGAGAAGGCGTCGGATCCCGATGTCGGCAGGTTCTACAACGAGCTTGCCGACTGGGAGACGGGTCACTATAACGCTCTTCTCCGGCAGCAGGAGATGTTGAAGGAGGACTTCTGGGCGAAAGGCGGCTTTGCTCCGTTCTGAAAGCATCCGGGCGCAGAATTGAGGGTGAAATGGCACATTCGCTTGAATCAAGACGACTGCTGATACGGACGCCGGAGCCGGGCGATGCGGAGGCGCTTGTCGAGGCGATCAACCATCCCGAGGTCGCCAGGACAACCCTCATGATTCCCTATCCATATTCGATCAACGATGCCAACAACTTCATAGCAAAATCGACCGATCCCGAGTCATGGGAAAAGAACATCCGTCTCTTCGTGTTTCTGAAAGACTCGGGCAGGCTCGCCGGCGGCATAGGCCTCGACGATATCAGCCGGAAGTTCCGATCGGCGGAGATCGGCTACTGGTGCTCGCCGAGCGAGTGGGGGAAAGGCATCACGACCGAGGCGGCGTTGAGAGTGATTCAATTCGCGTTCGAGGAGCTGGACCTTAACCGGATATTCGGCAGATGCTTCTCGACCAATCGCTCGAGCGCACGCGTGCAGGAGAAAGCCGGGATGAAGTTCGAGGGCGTCGCGCGCGCGGAATGCATCAAGGACGGCGAGCCGGTGGACATGTGCCACTACGCGATCCTGAGATCAGAATGGGACCATGAGCATCCGGACGTGACGCACGAGGCGTCGGTCGTGCTGGAGACAGAGAGAATGATGCTCCGGACGCCGGGATACAGCGATCTCGAGTCATTGCTGGAGCCGATAAACGATCCGGAGATATCCGCGAACAGCGCGCATATCCCGTATCCGTTCAAAATCGAAGACGCGGAGGAGTGGTACTTCGATCAGGTGCGGATGTTCCATGAGTACAAGCACGTCACCTTGCTGATGTTTCTCAAGGACAACGATGAGCTCGTCGGCTCGTGCTGGTTCAGGACCGACCAGTGGCACAAGAAAGCCGGGCTCGCCTACTGGGTGGCGCGAAAGCACTGGAACAAGGGGCTTGCCACCGAGGCATGTCGGCGGATGATTCGCTACGGCTTCGACGAGATGGAGCTGGAGCGGATCGAGGCGAGCATCATAGTCGGCAATGACTCAAGCGTTCGGGCGGCGGAGAAGATCGGCATGACGCGCGAGGGCACAGCCCTGAAGGAATGGTGGCGGGAGGAGACACCGGTGCATTGCCATCACTACGTGATCCTCAAGCCTGATTGAGAGACACCTGACCTGGTGTCTTGCGTTCGAAAAAGGGGACACATCCGGTAGGGGCGCACCTGCGTGTGCGCCCTTGCGCGGGGGCGGACACGCAGGTCCGCCCCTACGAACGGACGGCGTTCCTGTGTACCTTATTCCCTATTCGCGGCACCAGTCAGTGCACGAGGGCGATGCGGCGCAGGCCCTAGCGCCGCTTCGCGATCGACTTCATACCGGCAATCAGAGCCCGGAAAATTGCGTACCGTTCCGCCGTTCCCAGTGCGACCTTTCTGAGGCCGAGCGTGAAGACTGCTCTGCAGACTCTCCTGAACTCCCTCGGAAGGTTTCCGTCGATCACGTTCCGCCGGAGGTAGCCCCAGCGAAGCGGGAAGCGAAGCTCCGCCTCCCGCGCGAGAAGCAACAGCTCGGTCGGCGACAGGTCGCAGATCGACGGCACCTCTCCCCCCGCCCACCATCGACCCTTTTCGTTGCCCTTCATCCACCAGTCCTTCTCATCTTCGGCGAGAAGGTCGAAATCCTCGGTGCCGGGAAGCGGTCGATAAGTGCTGATAGTGACCACCGACGGGTTCAGCTCGTTCATCAGCTTCACCGACGCGGCTATCGTCTCGCGATTCTCGCCCCTGTTGCCGAACATGAAGAAGCCGCGGGAAAACAAGCCGGCGGCGTGCAGGGCGGCAAAGGTCCTGCGGGCCATGTCGGGCGTGATTCCCTTCTTGATGCTCTTGAGCATCTCTGGATCGCCGGACTCGACCCCGACCGCCACGGCGGTCGCACCGATCCGTCTCAGTCTCTGCAATTGTTCCAGTGAGTGCACTCCGACCCGGGTCTCGAAATGGAACTTCACCTTGAGCCCGCTTGCTTCGGATTTCTCGCAGAATTCGTCCAGCCACTTCGCCGATGGCGGCCAGAAGCTGTCGCAGAAAGCGAAATAGTCCACGCCGAACTCTCTGACCGCCCATTCGATGCGATCCACCGCTCGTCCCGGATCGATGAACCGATAGTGACCGTGATCGGCCGCGCAGAACGTGCAGAAGAACGGACAACCGTAGGAGAAGACTATCGGCAGAAGCGAGCCCTGGTTCGCGCCGGTCTTCGGACCCAGAAGAAGGTCGTAGGCAGGATTCGGGAGGATGTTGATGTCCCTGATTCTCTCCCTCGGAGATGTGATCGCTATCTCTCCGGCCTCGTCGCGGAATCCCAGACCGCTGACTTCCCGCATCTCCGCCGTTTTCTGCCCCGACGCGAGCCTGGACAGCAACTCGGTGAGAGTCCTTTCCCCTTCGCCGATCGCGACATAGTCGATGAGCGGGAAGTTGCGAAGCGTGTGCTCGGGGAGCGCAGAGACATGCGGCCCGCCCACGATCACCGGCAGACTCGGATGAGATTCCTTCAGCTCCCTGATAATCCCGTAATTGGAGATCATCTCGTCGGTGCACAGGCTGAACCCCACAGCGTCGGGTTTGAGCTCGTCGATGGCTTTCAGGACTTCGAGCACATCCTCTTTCTCGTTGTCCCCGATCCAGACATAGTGGCCCTCGCAGCTGTTCTCCCTCAGCCACGCCACGAGGGCCGGGATGGCGTACTTGTGCGAGAGCAGGGCGTACGACACCCCCAGCCCGTACGAGGACGATCGGAACGGGGAATAATCCCACTGGATGAGAGCAACGAACAGAATTGTCGGCCTGTCAGACAAGCGGATGCTCCTTTACGCACCTGTATCGCTTTCCGTCAGTGGGATTGTACGGGCCAAGACCCATGGACCCACGCGCCTGCGGAGCTTGCATCGCGGTCCTGCCTCCTGAACGTTACGGTTGTTTTTTTTACTATACCACCTGCTCAAAGCGAGTCAAGGTCTCTTTGCGGCACGCGCAAGATGCGCGTGCGACGAAGAGGTCATGCGCTGGAAGCGCATGCTACGTAGAACCGCGCGCAAGATGCGCACGGCACGATAGCCGCTAAGACGTGTAGCATGCGCTTCCAGCGCATGACCTCTTCGTCGCATGCACATCCTGTGCATGCTTTTGATGTATAATGGCCCGATCCTGAGGACATGAACTCGCTGCAAACCGAAAGCGCGATAGAGGAGCACGAGTATGCTTGCGACTGCCCCGAGCATGCGGCGGCTTGCCGGAGCGGCAACGCGAGATCGCGGCTTTCGGCCATGGGAGCGGGCTGGCTGAGATTCCTCGGCAGTTGGATGGGAATCGGAGCGTTGTGGTCGGGGACCACTGTGTGCCCGTGCTGCGGACAGCCCGTATGCCCCGTCGGGATCGGCTTCGCAGCACTGGTCGGACTCCTCGGCGCGACCTTCTTTCAGCTCCTCAGGTTGTGGGGCAGACTGTCCGGCGGAACGTGAGGTGCACGATGTACCGTTTTTCACTACTGATGGCTGTTATCCTTGTTTTTGCTCTCGCCGGTCCTCTGCGGGCGAGGGATTTCACGGTCGATGATTTCGACCCGGCCGATCCCGCGCAGGCGGAGACATATCGTCAGGCCGTTGAGGACTTCTTGACCGAGGTGACGATTGTCGCGACCGACAACGCCGGCAACGAGCTTTTTCGTGTCGTCCCGTTCCCTCTCGAACTGATCGCCCTCATGACCCAGTTGGCGATTCACGACGGGAACGTCACCGATCCCGGGGAGCTCAGGGGAATTGTCGACAATGCGAATCTGAACAAGCCGGCGGCCAATTCCTTCGCCTTCATCATCAGCGGCGATCCCGAGTGGGCGGACAGGGAAGTGAGCATGTACTATTTGCCGGCGGACGGGGGCACGGAGCGCGTGAATGTCGATCTGGTTCGGATAGTGCCGGGCGAGGCGTATGGGGAAGGCGAGATGATATCGGAATGGGCCATGTTCGTGAACGACGTCGACCAGCTTACCGCGTTTCTCGCCTCACCTGCGGTTGCCCTGGTGGTCGGTGCAGATGACCCCGATGAGGCGATCGAGCTCGACTGCGGCTTCTGGCGACAGTGGGGCTTGTTTGATGTCAGGAGAGAAGGGGACGTGTCCGCGGATCAGCAGAGCAGTGGTTGATTGGGAGCGGTTAACAGTCCGGATGACCTTCGCGACTCAGCCGCAGACGATCATCGGGCGCCCGTCAGCGACTTCCGCTTCGACGTCCTCAATCGAAGCATCAGGACCATCACCATTATCCCGATCCCCATGAACACAAGCATGTCGGGCGAGAACTTCTTCCTCTCGTGAACGACCTCGGGCGCCGGCAGGTCGCCGATCGCCATCACCGCGTCCAGGACCGCGCCGACCATGTCTCCCTGCTCGAGTTTCTCGCTGAGAATCAGCGCCACTTCCTCCCTGCGCTGCGGGGTGATCGAGTCGTCGGCGACATCCTGCGGCACCAGGGCGAACTTGCGATCGGCGGTTGATATGTAAAGGACCCATCCCGCCGGACCGATTGCCCCGCGACCTTGCAGCCAGTCCGCGTAGTCCTTCACATATTCGTCAAGGTGCCACTCCTGCGTCCTCAGGACGATGATCACGTGCCCGTCCATCGAGTTCGCACGCCGCGCCGCCTCCAGAGCCGCGAGAATCTGACCCGTCTGCTGCTCAGTAAGAACGCCCGCGAAATCGCTCACCAGCCCGTCGGGCGTGGGGAACTCACGCGATCCTCGCTCCTGAGCGCCGGTCTGTACCGGCAATGCGAGAATGCAGAACACTGTCAGCAGGGCGGCGAGAGAGCACACCCTCGATCGAACCGTAATGGACAACATTCCAGTAATAGTGTCGAGTGACGCTGCGGGGAATCGAACGGCGCGGAGGCGGTTAGCCGATGCGTCTCGCCCTTCCGCGCTCCATCACGAAATGCGCCAGTTCATCGCCGCCGATCCTTCCGATTTCCGCGGGAGGATCGCATGCCGTCAGGAAAATCTGACCGGGCGGCAGAAGCTGAAGCACCCGCGCGCGACGGGAGGCGTCGAGCTCGCTCATGACGTCATCGATGAGCACGACCGGCTCGATGCCGCGCTTCTCAGTCAGAGTGTGGAACCTCGCAAGATGGAGGGCGAACATCGCGCTGCGGACCTCGCCCCTGCTCGCGTACGTGCGCACGGGCTTGCCGTCGAGAGACATCCCCCAGTCGTCGCGATGTGGCCCGATCGTCGTGCGCCCGGCCTCTATGTCGCGGGACCGCGCGCGCCTCAGCGAGTCGAGATAGAGCTTCCGGAATTCATCCGGATTGAGCTGCTCGTCCGGACGGATCGATTTCGGAACCGCCCTGAGCACTGAGATATACTGCAAATCCGCGCGGTATCTCTCCCCGATGCCGTCGCGGAATATCGCGTCCGTCCGCTCGCCGAGCCTGGCGAGCAGGTTCAGACGGGCGGCGGTGATCTCGGACGCATACTCGGCGAGCGGTTGATCGAAACTCTCGAGCACGCCGACATCCGGCGCGCCGGGGCTTCTTAGAAGGCTGTTCCGCTGTTCGAGAATCCGCTTGAAGCGCCTGAGCGGCTCCTCGTGCGGAAGCGAGTACTGCACGCACGCCAGGTCGATGAATCGCCGCCTCAGCGACGGCTCCATGGTCAGAATCAGGAGGTCCTCGGGGAAGAAATCCACCACAAGGACCTGCTCGAGATACTCCCGCCGACGTCGCGGCGGGGTCCCGTCTATCAGGAGCCTCCTCGATCGCCCTTCTATCGCAAGTCCGACGCGATGCCGCAGGTCTCCGAATGTGAGCTCGCCGTCCAGACCGAAGCCATACACTCCCGTGCCGTCCACATGCGAGTCTTCGAGCATGTGGACGTCCGCGGACGGCTCCACATGCCTCACCGCGTCCGCCGCGGTGCCGCGCTTTCCCCTGAGAGCCACAAGCCAGTAGATCGCCTCGAGCAGATTCGTCTTCCCGTGACCGTTCGGTCCGGAGATGAAGTTCGCCCGCGGGGAGAAGCGCGTCTCCGCGTCGGCAAGATTGCGGAAATTCCGGGGATGGATCGAATGAACGAGCACGCGGCGGGATTTTATCACAGCGACGAGCAGCCGGTCTCCGCCGCGACGCGAAGCGAGTACAGGACTCTCGCAACCAGTTCCCAATCATCCCTCTGGGAGCGCATGCGTCCCGCCTGCCGGACCGCGGACTTTCCAGCCCGCATCCGGGTGCGCCGACTTTCCAGTCGGCATCTTCGCCTGTTGGAGCGCATGCGTCCCGCCTGCCGGAGCGCGGGCTCCCCAGCCCGCCTCAGGACGCCCGCACTGCAGTGCGTCGCCGGTAATAAGACGCCGCATATTGATATACGCGTCTTTTTGTGCGATTTTCCGTGATTTCCTCTTGTGGAATCCGGCGGATGATGTAGACTGATTATGGAGTCAGGTGAGGAGGCTGCCATGAAACAAATGAGATTTACGACCGTCTTTCCGGCGATGCTGGGAGTCGTATTTCTCGTCGGATGCGGTACGTCGCATGACCCGATTGCGGGTGAGATCGATGCAGGCGTTGCGCCAGCGGTGCAGCAGTCGGCCGATTCTCATTACGGCACAGGGAATCGAGTTCTCTGGGGACTCTGGAAGATCAGCATTTCGGCGGATAGGGAGACGATCACAGTAGTGCCGGACCGCGTCGGAGCGCTGCATTTCAACGTCGTTAGGCTTTTGGAGGTGACGCCCTGCACGGATTGCCTGCGAATCCAGAACTTGCAGGTGATTCCTGATGGACTGAGCGCGGACGTGACGCTGATTCATCCGTTTCCGGGGCTTCTGAGATATACCGGCTTTGACGTGCGCGGCATTTTCATCTCCGGAGCGGACTACACCTTCCCCGTAAGCGGACGGAAGATCGCGTGGGCAGATGATGTCGGGCGAATGCTCAATCCGGACGGATACACGTACCTTTTCAATCCGACGGATTTCCCTCCAACCAAGCCGCCGATTCTCGGCTACATTCCCGGCCACAAAGCGCCGGGCGGCGATCTGTCGGCGACGCTGAATCCGTATGTCGCGTATGAACAAGACAAGCCGAGATGCGTGTTCATGCCCGGCACAGCGAGCACGCGCACGGTCGAGCTGCACTTCCCGCCCGGCCCGCTCGAGTTCGGCTATGCGGTCGACGCGTCCTGGTTCCCAGCAGGAGTCGAAGTAACCGACCCGGTGGATGATTTTCCGCCGGAAGCGAACTGCATGGAGGCATACCGAATCGATGTCCGATTGGGCCAGACTCTGAGCCCGACAATGGGAAGCGCCACGAAAATCCAGGTCGAAGTCTTCGATCATCAAGGGCTCGAGACGATCGACTCGGTGACGATCGAAGCTCCCGACCTATTCTCCGGCGAGCGTGCACTCAGTTTCTCGACCGCGACGGGCGAAGAGAGTTTCCTGTTCACAGGCATCGTGACGAACGAGCTCGGTCCGGATTATGGCAGCTATCCTCTGCTTGTCAGGATAGCGGACACCGAAACCGACGGGAATCTGGGCATAGTTGACGCCTGTCAACTCGCCCGCATCAGCATCAGGGAGGGCTGGGCGCGGACTTGGGGAGGGCCGGGATCGGATTGCCCATGGGGAGTTGCCGTCGACAGCTCTGGGAGTGTCTACGTTACAGGTCGGTTGGCTGGCACAGTCGATTTTAACCCTGGAGGCGGTGATCCGCACACCTCAAATGGGGAATTCGATGTGTTCCTCAGCAAGTTCGATTCGCGCGGCAACTTCAAATGGGCCCGCACTTGGGGCGGGTTGCACCCCGATCAAGGCTGGGGAGTTGCGGCTGATGGCTCCGGGAATGTCTATGTTACCGGGTACTTCGGGGACACGGTCGACTTCGATCCCGACGGCGGTGATCCGCATGCCTCGAATGGTGAATGGGATGTCTTCCTGAGTAAGTTCGACTCATTTGGGAACTTCATCTGGGCGCGAACCTGGGGCGGATCGGGCTACGACGAGGGCCGGGGGGTTGTCGTTGACGGCTCCGGGAATGTCTACGTTACAGGTCAGTTTCTTGGCGCAGTCGATTTTGACCCTAGCGGCGGTGATCCGCACACATCGAATGGGGAAGGCGATGTCTTCCTGAGCAAGTTCGATTCATCTGGCGACTTCATCTGGGTGCTAACCTGGGGTGGGCTAAGCTCGGAATGCGGGTATGGAGTTGCGGCTGACGGCTCCGGGAAAGTGTACGTGACTGGCTGGTTCAAGGGCACAGCCGATTTCAACCCCTCCGGAGGTGACCCGCACACGTCGAATGGTACAGCCGATGTCTTCTTGAGCAAGTTCGATTCGTCCGGCAACTTCATTCGGGCGTGGACCTGGGGTGGAATATCCTTTGATGAGGGGCAAGGTGTCACCGCTGACGGGTCCGGGAATGCCTACGTTACAGGCTACTTCATAGCCACAACCGATTTCGATCCCAACGGTGGTGATCCTCACACTTCGAACGGAGAAAACGACGTCTTTCTGAGCAAGTTCGATTCATCTGGCGACTTCATCTGGGCGTTAACCTGGGGTGGGCTAAGCTCGGAATGCGGGTATGGAGTTGCGGCTGACGGCTCCGGGAATGTGTACGTGACAGGCTGGTTCTCCGGCACAACCGATTTCAATCCCCAAGGCGGGGATCCGCACACCTCGAATGGGGGTGGCGATGCGTTCCTCAGCAAGTTCGATTCATCCGGTGACTTTGAATGGGCGCGAACTTGGGGTGGGCTATGGCGGACTTGCGGCATTGGAGTTGCCGCTGACGGCTCCGGGAAAGTCTACACCACAGGCTATTTCGCGGGCACAGTCGATTTCGCTCCATCTGCTCCGCCCTGCAACGATGATCCGGATGAGCACACTTCACACGGGTACATGGACGCCTTCCTGACGAAGCACCTTGCCGATGGCTGCTGGTGAGGGGGCAAGGGTCGCGGGCAAGCGCGTACGCATGGCGGGTGGGTCGCGAAAGTGGCGGATCCGCTCGATTCGCGCGCGGCTCGGAATGTGTTGGGGATTGCGGGAAGGGGGTTGGCAGCGAAAGTGGCGGACCCGCTTCTGGGCGCGCGGCTCGGAATAGACGGGGTCCGTGCGACCGCTCCCTTACGGTCGCGGTTCTGATGAGGTCGTGAATACGGTGGTGAAATGAGGCAATGCTTCCGAGCCGCGCGCCCAGAAGCGGGTCCGCGACTTTCGCCACAGTGCCCGTCTGTTGCAGGAGTCACAAATCCGCTCTCCGCGGCGGCAGGAGCCGGAAATAGACCGACGGCGGCAAAAATGGTAGACTACGCGCGTATAGACGCCTTTCGGCGAAACCCTACGAAGGAGGTCTGCTTTGAGCACCGGTAGGGTCAAGTGGTTCAACACGGCGAAAGGCTACGGTTTCATCGAGAGAGAGGGGGAAAGCGACGTATTCGTGCATTACTCCCAGATCCAGATGGACGGTTTCAAGGATCTCAAGGAGGGTCAACTTGTATCATTCGAGATCGTCGACACCTCCAAGGGCCTTCAGGCGGCCAACGTCCGGACGGCTGATGTGAGTGATGGGACACCACTGGAATCCAGCAGCGCAACACCGCTGCAGGAGATGGGTGCCTCCCGCGACGCGAATCAGTTCGATCCCTCTCTCGATGGCGAACCCCTTTAACCGCAGTGAGTGAACCGATATCAGCAAGAACCCCCTCCCGAACAGGAGGGGGTTTTCTTTTCCCCCCATGGTTGCTTCTACAGCAAGCTACGCTCGAGGACTCGCTCCGCTTGACTTCGGCGAGCTCAGCCGAGCCGTCGTCGCCACCCCCGCGTCCGGGATTTCCCCCGGAGCCTTCTCCGGCGCCCTGATGCATCCCATGGGTGCTGCTGCTATACTTCCCCCCACGGAGGAAGACTTAAGAGTGTTTTCGGCGGCCTTTCTGCCAAACCGGCATGGAGTTTTCTACCTGGCGGCTCTCGCCGGTCTCCTGGCCGTCACGCCTGCGCTCGCG
>Ga0315296_10001243_pt1 | contig 22313 bp, 24 predicted proteins | sample YL17G14_18_MG_FD_203921 | JGI IMG/M metagenome (GOLD analysis project Ga0315296, IMG submission 203921) | Sediment microbial communities from Yellowstone Lake, YNP, Wyoming, USA - YL17G14_18 | ecosystem: Environmental > Aquatic > Freshwater > Lake > Sediment | place: USA: Wyoming | collected...
TGACAGATTCTGAGATACGTGCAAGCGGCGTAATCTCGGTAGCGTCAAATGTTGCCCCAAAAACGGTTCAGAGGTTTACACAATCCTTACTTGAAGGAAACCTAGGCGAATCTTCGAGATTGCGCACCGCACTTGCACCCCTCTTCTCGATGGTCACAATCAAGACTCAGGAAGATACTCCATATGGTTGCGCTCCCTGCAAGGCAAGGAACCCACTACCATTCAAGACCTTGATGAACGTCCTGGGCATGATCTCCGGTCCCTGTAGACCTCCGATTGGAAAGATGACTAGGAAAGGTTTAGAAACGGTCTTGGACGTAGCCAGAACCGTTCAAGATAGGAATCCAGAGATTCTCAGACCAGTTGAAGACTTCTTTGACATAGACATAGATGCGAGGTTATGCGACGAGGGCAGTTGGCGAGGCCTATCGTATGATTAGACTTTGTGTAGCAGGGGCAACGGGCAGAATGGGCAGCACACTCATGAGAGAGGCTGCGACACGCGGATTTCGCGTAGTCGGTGCAGTGGCTTCACACGCACGTTCAGGTATAAAAGAAAACCAAAGCGACTCCGCAATCATCGGTCCAGAGGTCAAAATAGTTGATCCAACTCACTTAAGAGAAGCAGCTGAAAACGCGGATGTCTATGTTACCTTTACCACGGCCGCGGCAGAGTTGGCCAATCTTCCAGTAATCGCCGACATGAGAAAGCGCATAGTCATGGGTACAACAGGCTTCACAGACAGACAGATAGCTACTCTCAGAGAAACCATTGGAAGCAAGGTCTCAGCCGTGTTCTCACCGAACTACGCCCCCTGCATCAACGTACTCTTCAGGCTCATAAAGACCCTGGCTACGCTGCCATCAGATTATGACTTTAGCGTAACCGAAGCTCATCATATCGGGAAGAGGGATGCCCCGAGTGGAACCGCACAAAAGATCTGCGAGCTAATCTCTCAGGCAAGGGACTACAAAACTATCGTACACGGAAGACAAGGTGTAAGCCCCAGAAGATCTAGCGAACTGGAGGTATTCTCAGTTAGGGCGGGCGGCATCCCGGGGACGCACGAGTTAGTAGTAGCTGGTGAGCACGAGATGATTCGAATCGAGCATGTCGCTTTCTCGAGATCGGTCTTCGCGCAGGGCGCCCTCCGCGCTGCTGAATGGATCTATGGGCAGAATACGCCCGGGATCTACACAATGGACGATGTGTTGACCGAATAGCGCAAGAGAATCAATAGTTAGGGGTCGTGCCTCATCGGCCTTACCCCAGTTTCTCGGCCACCTTCTGATAGACTTTGAACGGTCTGTCGTCCGCCGCGTTTCTGCGCAAGTAGTGAAGAGTGTTCTTCCCTATGCCGAGTTCTTGAGCCTCTAACTGCGTCAGCTCAAGCGCGCGTGTGAGAGATGTACTAACAGAAGGGTTTTGATGTAACTGACGCGAATGCTTGAAAGCAACAAGGCGATTAGTGCGAAAGACCACATAAATCTAAAGTACGAGCTCAGATACTAAGGTGCTGTTGCAGAGATTGGCTACGGAGCGCGTTACTTTCTCCGTCAACTAGTGCGTCTCAAGGGGTGTGGCATATTGGATAAGGAAGATGTAGCAAAGGTGTTCAAGCTAAAGGAAGAGATGGACAAAGTCTCAGATGAACTCATGAAGAAAGCGGAAAGGATTGGCGGAGACGTAATGACGATTAGGAATCATCCGGAAGTGAAAGAGATCTGGAATAAACTGTGCCGGCTTCACATGAAGGCAGTTGTCAGTTGTGAATATGATTCCATGGGAGATCAAGAGATGGTTAAGGTGTGCCGGGAAATCATGCGCCCAAGGGCATGCGTGGAAGCGCTTCATCTATCGGAAGAGGACACTTGCTGCGGAAGATTCCTGAAAAGGATGAAAGAATCAAGACAGTAGCTAACAGATTTGCCGTAGCAATTGCGACAAAACCAAAATCGCCTGAGTTTTTGAACCGTCAGAATCAGTCAAATTGTGGGTAGTGGTGTATACCCTAGTGGGGCGCGAACGACTGTTATGTGTTAAGAAATCTTCGCGCGCGAGTGGCCCTAGCGGTGTGAATACCGGTCCACCACCACCTAGTTGAATCCTGCTGGTTCGATTGCTATTTGCTCGACATGATTTCTTTGTCACTGTCGGTCATCAAAGCGACATGAACAGGACTTTCACTTGCTGGATTCCTCGCATTCCTCTGAGTCGCCCGACCAGGTTGAGTATTCTCTGGCTATCTCCTTCTGTGACGAAGATTTCGAGGCAGTGTTTGTTTCTTATGTGCCTGTGCATATTCTCTACGACAACGTCATTATACTCGTGTCTTATTTCGGTCAACCTGAGATCGGAGTCCTTCCTTTGGATGTCGCATGACACCATGATCGTCGCGGATATGTCTCCCGTTTCGGTCTTCGAGACTTCTGCTTCAGCCATGAGGCTTCTGAGGGCATCCCTGAAAGCTTCAGATCTGCTGTAATATCCCCTTGTCTTCATGAAGTCGTTGAAATTCTCTAGGAGCTCACTCGGAAGGGTTACGCTCACAACAACCATGTCTGTCCACCCCCCGCTTGTATTAACATATCTTGGTCATCATATTAACTGAGTAATATTTTTTGGCGCGTTTCCAGCACTAAATTGATATTCGCGTCGCTTGGTCATCTGGGAAAGTTGGCTGGGTAATCTGTTGAGAGATTTGACAGAACGTGATGGGCATGGCGAAGACGAGGCAGCTCATGAAGAGCACGGAGCGCCGTGGCTCTACATAGCTGCTGTCTTAGGGTCAGCACTCGTAGCATCATTTCTCCTGGACGAGGTAGCCGGGGGCGTTCGCCTCGGGTTCGACATACCGCTGTTGAACGAGCCTGCATCAATCTCAATAATCATCCACCACGCGACCGTCATCATCATAGGCGGGTACGTTGGAATCCTTGGATTGAAAGAGCTGATCTTTGAAAGGAAATTCTCTGTAGAATTTCTGATGGCCATAGCAGCATTAGGCGCAGTATACCTACACTATCACTTCGAAGCGGCCACGGTGCTGCTGCTATACTCATTGGCAGAGTATTTTGAGCACTATATTGAAGACAGAGCGAGGAAGACTGTTGAGAAGCTTTCGGGATACATGCCTGACGCAGCGAGAGTCATCGAGGACGGTTCTGAGAAGACTGTGAGTGTGAAACAGATTGTTCCTGGAATGATCATGGTCGTTAGGCCTGGGGAGAGAATCCCGTTGGACGGCAAGGTTGCGGAAGGCTCATCTCACGTGGACCAGTCCGTTGTGACAGGGGAATCCGTCCCCGTATTCAAGAAAGAAACCGATGACATCTACGCAGGTTCCTTGAACATGGGTGGCTTGATGAAAGTCACCGTTACGAAGAGCGTTGAGCAGACACTGGTGTCGAGGATTGTCGAGCTGGTAATGGAGTCCAGGAAGAGAAAGGCATCCGTCGAGAAGCTTGTAGACAGATTCGCTCGAATCTACGTTCCGATAATAGTTCTGCTTGCCTTATTCACAGCTTTCCTCGCACCAAGGATTCTAGGAGGGGCAACCGAGATTTGGCTATACAGGTCACTCATATTTCTAGTGGTTTCTTGCCCAAGCGCGTTTGTAGTGTCGGTTCCAGCGACGATCTTCACAGCGATAACAGTGGCCGCTAGAAGAGGTGCAATTATCAAAGGGGGCGTATATGTCGAGAAGATGGCGCAGGTGAAGGCAGTCGTCTTCGATAAGACAGGCACATTGACTCTGGGTAAGCCCGTTGTGTTCGAGGCGAGTACCTTTGCGGATTCTGACGAAAACCTTCTCGGCTATGTGGCGGCACTTGAGCAATACTCCAGTCATCCGATGGCTGATGCTCTTGTGAGAGCGGCGTCAGAGGCAGGGATTGATTTCGCCCGATTCCAGGTTCGAGATTTCAAAGAGGTTCCTGGAAAAGGAGTGGCGGGAGTAGTTGAAGGAACTCAAGTCGCTGTAGGCAACAAGGAGCTGATGAAGGGTTTCAGCAGAAACCATCAGGATTTTCCTGACACTGTCCACGACGAGCACACCTGCGTGTTTGTCTCGATAAACAATTCCATCGCGTCAGCTTTCTGTCTGGCAGATGATGTCAGAATCGATGCAGTTGAAGCAATCAAGGCATTGAAGGAAGTTGGGGTTCATGTTGCGATGTTGACAGGCGACAGGAGCAGTATTGCGAAAGAGATCGCAGGCAGACTGAAGATAGATGACGTGTATGCAGAGCTGCTACCTAAAGATAAGCTGAAGATAGTTGATGGAATCAAGGCGAAGTATGGGTTGGTAGCGATGGTTGGCGATGGAGTGAATGATGCTCCGGCGCTGGCAGCTTCAGATGTTGGTATAGCAATGGGTGGCGTAGGGGTCGATGTCGCATTGGAGTCGGCCGACATCGTATTGGTGAAAGACGAGTTACGGCTGATACCTTACATGCACAAGTTGAGTAAACTCGCAGTCAAGATCTCGAAGCAAAACATCGCAGCGTCGCTTGGGATCAAAATGATACTTGGCGCCCTAGGCTTTCTCGGCCTTATTCCTCTCTGGTTTGCAGTCGCTGCCGGAGACGACGGTTTGACGATGCTGGTGCTACTTAACACACTCCGGCTTGTGAAAGCCAAATAGACGTTTTCGACGCAAACCCCAGCCAAGAGATACGAACGAAAAAGGATTCGCTTTGCTGGCTACAGCAACTCAACGGGTTCACACACACAAGCATTCCGTCTCCAAGAGACTGCAGGCTGGCGGTTTACGGCCGGCCTAAGAACAACTGAGTGAGGCTGAGATTCAACTAAACCGCACTTGACAAAACCATGTCAACGAAACCGGTTACTGCAACACCCTAGCGCGCTTTATTCTCGTTGAAATGTGCGCACGTCGATCTTTTTTCCACTCAACTTATTTTTGAAACCAACGCTTCCGCATGTCTTTCCACGATCACTCCCACGAAGAAGGCTATGGAGGCTGTTGCGACACCGATAAACAATAGGACAATGACAAGAGTCAAGGTTGCAAGGGTGGGGAGGAATATGGAGGTGACTAGGTAGTAAGATGGTATACCTGTCAACGGCCAAAGCCAGACAGCCCAGATACGCTTCTTCCCCCGACGCTTCAATACTATACTCATCAAACCTACAATCATATGTGGAATCGGACTTGCTATAGGGTCAATCAGCATCCCAGGATGTAGGGAGGCTAGGAGACCGCACAAAAAGCCCAACGTTGGGCCGCACCAACAACTACCAAGCAGACTGAAGACCCACCTAGGATCCAGCTTGAAAACTCCGTAGACAGGAATGACTAGCCCTAGATTTCTAACCGCAGATGCAGCGGCCCCCATCACAGCTGCAAACACCAGCTGCTTCGTATTAAAACCAAACCAAGCCCTCATTACTTGTACTCCCATCATATCCTATCCCAAACACGTTCATGTAGATAATAAACGATCATCTTCGATATGACCTCGAAGAACCTTACTAAGTGAAATAACAAAACTACCTGTAGCGCGCTTTTCCGGTTCTAGGAATTCCAGCAACCTCGCGGAAAGAATTGACGAAGCCTAAGCGAACAACTTCCCTGTTATACACCCAAATCCGGCTATTCATAGTAGAACCTTTCCAGGACGAGCCTCGGCAGGTTCACCTGAATCCACAACCATCTGCCCATTCACGATCACAGTCTCTATACTTTCAGGGAGTTGTGTTGGTTCATCGAAGGTTGCCTTGTAGCGCGCTACGAGGTATTCGCACCTAATAAGATTCAAATCCCCGCGGGCCCGCCACAATTTAAGTCCGGGTCCTTCTTTGTCCGCGCGCTTCCCTGGTCGATTCTCTCCAGCAGAATCAATCTCCTTTCTTCTTTCTCGCAATCATGTCCCTGTTCTTTCCAAATATCCAGTATCGGTAGCCAGCGTACTCTAGTTGTCCGCCAGCATTTTGGATCTTCATGAAAAGCTGCATAGCGTCCAGCATGTTCACCCATTGACCTGTTCCCTGCTTCCAAGGCTTCCAATCGATAGCCTCAACTTTCAACTCTATATTCGGTCCGGATATAGCCTCGGCCTGGGCTTGTTTTTCTGTCTTCACAAGCCTCTTGTCGGAAGGGTGCTCCGTCATTGGAGTCAATGTGATGCATAGCTTTTCGCCGCACTTTGGGCGCGCGAGGCTATTGCAGTATTGCTTTTTGCATGTAGATTTGGTGGGGTAGGGTTGGTGACCGTATTAGGTCTGGTCGCCTGTGTTTGAGGGCTGCGATGGCGATGATGTACGAAGCCATGACGCATAGTGTGACGTGGATGGTTGCGTTCTCCAGTCCTCTCGTCCGCAGTTGCTCCAAGCCGTAGAAGCCTTTGAGCCAAGCGTTGCCTCGTTCATTCGCGCTTCTCTTATGATACAGTTTCACTTGTTTCTTAGGGCCGTGGGCTCGGAAGAGCCTGTCAACTCGCAGCAGTCCCTTCACATGTTTGAACTGGTTCTTCGGGTACGGTATGATCGCGGTGATCTTGCATAGACTGCAGAGAATCCTGATTAGGTTGCTGCTGTATTGAGTGTCAGTTATCAGGGTCTTAATGTGGAAGCCTGTCATGACTAATCGTATGAGTAGGTGAGGCAGTACGCGTTTCTCGTTGCGGTTTGCAGGCACCACAACAAATCCGGTAACCAGGCCTCTCACAACATCTACAGCGAGGTGGACTCCGTATCCAAGCGTCACGTTTCTGCCTTCTTTTCGTAAACGGGCTTCAGGATCGCTGAATCCCACAGTGTTGTTCTTTGGGTCGCGTTTGCTGTATGCTTTGATGAAGGTGGGGTCCATAGCGATGATTGAGGCCTTGTGAATACCTGTCTTCTTCAGTTGCCTCAACAGGTCGCCTAGGATCAGCTGCAGAATAGCTGAGCCTACTCGTTGGCGGAAACGCGTCCACGTCGACGGATGAGGAATCTGGTCGGCTGAAGCTATGCCACACACGCGTCTATACTCCTCGCTCACCTGCAACCTACGATAAACCTCAGCGTATGATCTGATCTGCATGAAGCGTTTCACCAACTCAATCTTCAGCAGCGTCAACGGGTTATGGTACCAATGGCCACGGGTGCCCGGCCGGTGATACAAAGCCAGCAAGAGACTGAGAGCAAACCCAAAATCCACGCTCGCCAATACTGCATGCAGAGTCTCAACTTCACTCGTCTTGTCTTCACCTCAAGAACAAGTGGGTGAGGTTGAGACTCTAAGACGCAGCCAACAGAATCATGTCAAGAAAACGATTACTGCAACAGGCTCGCGCGCGATGTTTAGCCCGCGCAAATCACTTTATCTCGTTCAGGTCGTAAGGAGTCTCCTGGTATACATAGTAGTTAAGCCAGTTCGAGAATAGAAGGTTGGCATGACCGCGCCATTTTACTATTGGTCTTAGATTGGGATTATTGTCAGGATAGTAATTTTTGGGTACTTTTATCTCAAAGCCTTTTGCGGTGTCACGATCATATTCAGATTTCAAAGTCAGCGCATCATATTCAGAGTGCCCAGTCACAAATATTCTTCTTTCGTCCTTACTTGCAACAATATACACTCCGGCCTCCTCTGACTCCGAAAGTATCTGTAGGTCCGGAACCTTTTCTATGTCACTTCTTCGGATCTCTGTATGACGTGAATGGGGAGCGTAGAATACGTCGTCAAAGCCCCTGAATAATCTAACATTCTTCCTATTCACAGAATGGGAAAATACCCCAAACATCTTTTCTTTCAGAGGATATTTTGGTATTCCGTGGTGATGATACAGTCCAGCTTGGGCACCCCAGCACATATAAAACGTGGAAAAAACATTATGGACCGACCAATCCATAATTTCTTCAAGTTCATCCCAGTAGTCCACTTCTCTAAACTCAAGGTGCTCCACAGGTGCCCCAGTTATAATCATACCATCAAACTTCTGGTTCTTGATGTCTTCAAAGTATTTGTAAAAGGTTATCAAATGCTCTCCGGGAGTGTTTTTGGAATTGTGATTCTTTGGGTGCAACAAAACTGTGTCCACCTGAAGGGGGGAGTTTCCTAGCAATCGTAGTATCTGAGTTTCCGTGGTTATTTTCGTGGGCATAAGATTTAGAATAGCTATATTCAAAGGTCGAATGTCTTGATGGTAGGCTCGGTCTTCAAACATGACAAATATGTTCTCATCGTTCAAGACTTTTGCTGCTGGAAGATTGTCCGGTATTTTGATTGGCATAACCGTCATCTTAGTTAGCGCGGGCGGCGTTTGCTGTTTTTTTCATGTTGATCGAGTTCATATCTTGTCGAGAGCTTGATCAAAGTCAGTGATTAGGTCTTTAATCGCTTCTATTCCTACCGAGACGCGGATCATGTCCGAGGTGATGCTGAGCTTTGCACGGGTGGGTTCTTCAAAGTTCACGTATTGTGAGGAGTATGGGTGAATGACGAGCGTCTTGCAGTCACCTAGATTTGCCAGATGATAGACTAACTTCAAGTTGCGGATGAACTCGAAACATTCGTCTTGGTTTGATAATCCAAAGGTGAACATCGCACAAGAACTTTTGGCAAACTGCTTTTGAGCAGTCTTGTAGCTTGGACTCTCCTTCAGATCTGGATGGTTCACCCATTTGACCTTCTTGTGATTCTTCATGAATTCCACTAGTTTTCTGGTGTTCTCGACATGTCGTTGCATCCTAACAGCGAGTGTGTCTATTCCTATCATAGTGAGATACGACTGGAACGGCGATTGTGTAGTGCCGACGTTTATGTGGATCTCTCTCCAGGTCTTATCGAGATAGGCGTTCTGACCTGCTTTCTGCTTAAACACTGCAAAGTCCGGATACTTGTCAATCGGCCAATCGAACCTGCCGGAGTCAACAATGACTCCGCCGACGCAGTCCCCGTGTCCGCTCAGATACTTGGTTGTTGAATGTGTCACAATGTCAGCTCCAAGCTTGAAGGGATTCAGTAGGTATGGTGATGGGAGCGTGTTGTCCACTATCAAAGGAACTCTGTTCTTATGGGCGATCTCGGCCAGCTTCTCGATATCAGGAACGTCCATCTTCGGGTTTCCGACTGACTCGATAAAGATCGCCTTGGTCTTTGAGTTGATCGCCTTCTGATACTCTTCTAGTACGGTGGACTCGACGAAGTTAACCTTGATGCCAAACTTCTTGAAGACGTTGGCAAAAAGAAGATATGTAGACATAAAGAGCGAGTTTCCAGATATCATTTCGTCTCCACTCTGCAAAATTGCTGTCAAACAATTATTGATAGCAGCCATCCCGGAAGATGTGACTATCGCGCCAAGACCGCCTTCCAGTTGGCTAATCCTGTTCTCTAGGGCTTCGTTAGTGGGGTTCCTTAATCTCTGGTAAATGAATCCCTTCGCTTTTCCCGCAAAGACATCGCTTAGCAACTCTGCGGTTGCGAACCTATGTGATGCCGTCTGGAATATGGGCGGTAATGTGCTTCCAAACCAATTCTCCGGAGTAAGCCCCCCATGCACGACTAGAGTGTCAAACTCATACTTGTTGCTCATCATACCGCGCGCGGTACCTGAACCAGGATTCTCCTGTCCGGCCTGAAGCGCCGGCGTATCTAACCTTCTTTTTGACATTCTCCATCTACCTCTTGCCTAGCGTTCTATAACACAGTTATAGTTCCCGTAGAATGCGGATGCAGTATTAATATTCTCATGTACAGATTATTCCATTAGGAATATCGCGCGCCCCTTCGGTCCCAAGGCTAACATACTAGGAAAAATATAACGGCGTTACAAGGACCATGGAAATACGTGAATTGGAACGTCTACAACAACGTCATAGAAACCATTGGCAACACACCTCTGGTCAAATTGAACAGGATGGTGGCCGGATGCAATGCAACCGTGCTGGCCAAGCTTGAGTCGAGAAACCCTGGGGGAAGCGTGAAGGACAGAATCTGCCGGAGTATGATCCAGGATGCTGAGGCCAGAGGCGCAGTCAAACCTAACACTGTGATAATTGAACCGACGAGTGGAAATACCGGTATCGGTTTACCCATGATCCACGGCCGGCAGGATTCAAACTGAACATTTAACAGAATACTCTACCCACCAAGGCACAGGGGTACGGAACTGGATTCACAACTTGCTAGTTGAAAACCCCCCTCGGACTAGTGGACGCATCCTTCAGATAATGCTGGATGCACTTGTGGGCTCTCTCAAAACCGCTTCAATTGCTGAGCTGCAGAATTGCCCTGCGATCGGTTGATCAAGTTTATTAGCAATAACGCCGTTATGGTTCTTGATAGCAGTTGCAATTACGATGCGAATTCATGGTACAGAGTGTTTTGCCTATTTTTCGTTCTTTTATGGCAAAAGAACTAGTAAAGCGGCATGGATTATCTCAGACTGATGTGGCGAAGAGGTTGGGCATCACACAAGCGGCCGTGAGTCAATATCTGTGCTCGAAGAGAGGCAAAGGCGGAACAAGGCAATCCAATATGAATGAGATTAGGAGATTGGCGAAGAGAACGGCTAGTGAAATCTCAAAGAACAAGACGGTTTTGAGAGATCCGATGGGTACGGCCTGCAAACTCTGCACGAACTTGCATCAGGCAAAACGGATGAATCAACGTAGCCGCGGAAGGAACTAGCCACCAGAGATTGCCTGACCCATCTGTCTCCACGAAAACCGGCTGTGACCTAGAGGATGGATCATTCTCGGGCGGTCACCGCACTTGCACTACTTTCAGGTGGCTTGGACAGTTCATTGGCAGTAAGACTGATCCAGGGTCAAGGGATCAAAGTGATTGCAGTGAAGTTCACTAGTCCATTCTGCTTGTGCGATCAGAAGGGAAGGTGTCATGCCAAGGAGATCACTGAGAAATCGAACATACCATTAGAAATAGTGACAGCTGGTGCGGATTACCTTGAGATGCTGAGGAATCCCAAGTACGGTTACGGTTCAGGAATGAATCCCTGCGTTGACTGCCGGGTCTACATGCTCAAGAAAGCAAAGATTTGTGCCCAGAATCTTGGAGCAGATTTCATCTTTACAGGGGAAGTACTGGATGAGCGTCCTATGTCTCAACATAGAAGGGCTCTGCAGATCATTGAGAAGGAATCCGGTTTGGAAGGAAAGATTCTGAGGCCGTTGTCAGCGAAGTTGCTGCCAGAAACCGAAGCTGAAAAGAAAGGGTGGGTTGAGAGAAGTAAATTGATGGATATACGGGGGAGGTCCAGGAGAAGACAGATTGAGTTGGCCAAACAACTCAAACTGACAGATTATCCGTGCCCTGCCGGCGGGTGCCTGTTGACATACAAAGAATTTGCAAAAAAGATGAAAGATTTGCTTGAACATAAGAATACGATCGGTGCAAACGATCTGCTCCTACTGAGATTCGGACGACACTTTCGGCTAGGAGAGAGCAAGATGATTGTAGGAAGAGATGAGATAGAGAATACGAAGTTGAGAGCGTTGGGAGGGAGAGACGACTACCTTTTCGAGGTTTCTGGCTACGGAAGTCCGTTAACGTTGCTACAGGGCCCCAAGACCGCAGATGTCATAGAGACCGCAGCTGCCTTAACCGCTAGATACTCGGACAGCACGGAACCAAAGGTTAGAGTGAAATATGGCTTGGGCGACCTAAGGGATTGGATAGTTGTTTCGCCATTGAATGAGGATCTGATTCATAGGCTCAGGATCTAGAGTACTCAGCATAATCCTTGAATACGACCGATTCGACTACGTTGATCCCCTGGCTATAACAGCGTTATGCCCTTATATCGCGGAATTAGATGACCATACCATGCGCCAAGTGTACATGGATTACGCAGCCACCACACCTATGGATGAGCAAGTCCTTGAAGCTATGAAGCCATACCTCTCCAAACGTTACGGTAATGCCTCCTCAATCCACTCTTACGGATTGGAGGCCAGGAAGGCTTTGGAAGACTCTCGACACACCGTAGCAGATTTGATCAAAGCAAAAGACGAAGAAATCATTTTCACAGGAAGCGGAACTGAATCAAACAATCTTGCGATCAAAGGCGTCGCTTTCGCGAATAGATCCAAGGGCAGACACATTGTCACTTCTGACATCGAGCATGATGCTGTACTCGAGCCTTGTAAATGGTTGAGAGAACAGGGATTCGAAGTCACCGTTCTTCCTGTAGACAGATACGGACTTGTGCATGTAGCTGCAGTTGAAAACGCGATTAGAAAAGACACCATTCTAGTCTCAATTATGCATGCAAACAACGAGATCGGCACAATCGAGCCTATTGCTGAGATCGGCAAAATCTGTCATGATCACGGCATTTACCTTCATTCAGATGCTGTGCAGACTTTTGGGAAGGTTCCGATAGATGCGGAGAAGATGAATGTGGATCTGCTGTCCACGTCTGCGCATAAGCTGTACGGACCGAAAGGTGTGGGCTGCCTCTACGTAAGGCGTGGGGTGAAGATCGAACCATTAATACACGGTGGAGGCCATGAGTTCGGTCTCCGAAGTAGCACAGAGAATGTTGCTGGAATTGTTGGTTTCGCGAAAGCAGCTGAACTCAGAAAGAGAGAGATGAGCGCGGAACTGGAGAGGTTGACCGGACTGCGTGACATGCTAATACGCGATGTATTGAAGATTGGAGACGTTTTCCTGAACGGTCATCCTAGGCAGAGACTGCCCAACAATGCAAACTTTTGGTTCAAATCTATTGAAGGTGAATCCCTCGTGCTGCACCTCGATATGAATGGAGTAGCTGCGAGTACTGGTTCTGCTTGCTCGTCAAAAAGTCTGGAGCCTAGTCACGTCTTAATGGGGATTGGACTAAAGCATGAGCAAGCGCATGGCTCGCTACGATTGACACTTGGAAAACACAACAGCATCGCTGATGTGGACTATGTTGTAGGAATTGTTGCGGAAGCCGTGGACAAACTTAGAGCCATGTCCCCGCTGGAATGAGAGTGTTAGGAGTTGCTGGGTATCCACTGGATCGAGTTTAAAGTGATCGCATCGGTCCTCATCAACCGCTACTTTCCAACATAAGACGGATGATTCCAAGATTCTGTCTTCGAAGGTCAACTTGACTGGTGTAGCGTAATGACCGCAGATGAGCTTTCTAGTGAGGAGTTGGAGGCCTATTCTAGGCAAATAGTCCTCGATGAGATAGACTTCGAGGGTCAGCGCAGGCTAAAGAAAGGGCACGTCTTAGCAGCGGGTGCAGGAGGGCTGGGAGTCCCGATTGTATTTCAACTTACCGCGATGGGTGTAGGTCATCTTAGGATTGTCGACAGGGATGTGGTATCCATGTCGGATCTTCACCGGCAGTACCTCTACGATGTTCATTCCGTTGGCATGCCCAAGGTTGAGGTCGCCGCCTCAAGGCTTTCAGCCTTGAACCCGAGAGTCAACATTGAACCTGTCGCCATATCCATCGAACCTTGGAATGTGGAGGATCTCCTTGATGGAATTGACGTGGTTGTGGACGGATTGGACAGCATTGAAGCAAGATACATCCTGAATCGTGCGTGCGTGAAGCATGGAATCCCGTACGTCTACGGCGGCGCGATTAGGACCCAGGGCAACATCTCCACAATCATACCTAACCAGACTCCATGCCTAGAATGCTTTCACCCAGGCCTCAAAGATGAGGACCTGCCAAAATGCGCTGTTGTAGGCGTCTACACACCCGTCTTGGGAATAGTGGCCAGCATAGAGGTGTCCGAGGCTGTCAGATTGCTGACAGGTAAGCCGCCTAGATTGGCTGGCAAACTACTCATAGTCGACGCCTCAACCCTCTCGCTCGATCAGATCTTGTTAAACCGGGATCAGAGATGCCCTACATGTAGTGGCATATCCGAGAAGCCACATCGTCCATCGACTAGGAAATCAATAGAGGAGCAATGCTCACGGGATGGAAGGCGAACCATTCTGATAACCCCTGAAAAGTGGCTTGAAGTAGACTTGGCAGCAGCCACTAATAATCTGACCAGGCTTGGCTACACGGTGGATAAACAAGGCAAGCTTGGCGTAACACTCACCGACGAAAAAGGATTAACCGTAAGCCTACTCAAAACAGGCGTAGCCATCTTCCAGTTTCTCGCCACCAAACAACCACACGACATCAAGAAACAAGCTTCGACTCTCTACAAGGAATTGATCCCACAGAAGCACAAAACGGCATGAGAGCCTGACAATCACAAAACACCCCATCAAAGAATGTAGACGAAGCATCCTCATCGATGCTTGAACTAGACTTAGGTAGATGTGAATTCATATTGGACGCAGGAGTTCGGTCAGAACTCCAAACAAGGATCTCCTTCGAGCCGCATCGATGACGCATATGCACATAAATACGCTAGAAGAAACGGGATAATGGACTGGATGGGGATCACAAAGCTGCACACCCGGGTTTAATCTTTCCTGCCTTGAGGAAGCAATCAAATTTATAACGGCGTTATACCACTAGTAGATGTTTCAATTCGTGGTGTTCGGCATGATCGCTGGAAGCATCCTGGAGCTGGTTGGAAACACACCTATGGTTAGAATCAACCATCTGAACCCTAATCCCAAGCTTGAGATGTACCTGAAGCTTGAGATGTTCAATCCAGGAGGATCTGTCAAAGATAGAATCGGGAAGTATATGATCGAGTATGCTGAAAGAGATGGAGTTTTGACCAAGGATAAGATTGTGATTGAACCGACGAGCGGGAACACGGGGATAGCCCTTGCTATCACATGCGCCGTCAAGGGATACAGGTTGGTCCTCGTCATGCCTGAGACGATGACCGTGGAAAGGAGGAAGATTCTCACGATTCATGGCGCAGAAATCGTGCTCTCACCCGGGTCCAAAGGCATGGACGGTGCAGAGGATCTTGCCAGGGACATGGTTCGAAAAGATCCCGGTAAGTACTTTATGCCCAACCAATTCGCAAACAAATACAATGTTCTTGCTCACTACGAAACTACTGCCGAAGAGATCTGGAGAGACACCGACGGAAAAATAACGCATTTTGTTGCCGGCATTGGAACATCCGGAACAATCATGGGCGTTTCCAAGAGTTTGAAGACCAGAAATCCAAACATCAAGATAATCGCAGTCGAGCCAGATACCAAAACCCCGATTCAAGGCTTGAAAAACCTCGACACCCAGTACGTCCCAGAAATCTTCGACAAGTCAGCAATCGATGAGAAACATCACGTGAAGTTGGAAGACGCCGAGGAAACCGCTAGGCTTCTCGCCAGAAAAGAAGGAATCTTTTGCGGACCGAGCTCAGGCGGGATCCTTCACGTAGCCCTGCAGAAGGCCAAGGAAATGGGTAGAGGCGTCATGGTTGTGGTGGCTCCTGATGGAGGCGAGAAATATCTCAGCACAGAACTTTGCGATATGGAGAAATGCCGCGAATGCTTTGCGAAGCATGGCATCTCGTAGTTGCACTGCAGTCAGGAGATGAGCGCGCGCACTAAGGAAACAACCGGATCCTTATTGGAAGACAGGTCAGCGCGGAGCTCTGATCACATTCAGACTGTTCGACGGCTGCGACAAGATGGAAGAGAAGTATTCGCGATCCGAAGAAAACTTTGACCTTCATCCCTTCTATGTCCAATATCTTTGCTGAGCCTCACGTCTTGGCGGCGAAGGCGGCACCTTGAGTTTCTCTGTAGCTTTGATATCGAACCTCAAGAAATTGATCGCCATATCTCTCATGTTCAGACAGAAATCTTTCAGTTCATCTTCGCCAAAATCAGCCATTATGCCTGGTCTCACCAGCCAGCTTTGCCAACCCGAGACGCTGTCCGCCATAGCCTCCACGATCCTCCATAGCGCAACGTAGCATGCGAAGCGATCCTTGAGGTCAAGGGCTTCAAGCTGCTTAATTCTTTCCTTCGTCTTCTCAACCCAGTTGCGACCGGCTTGTTCGCTCATAGGTATATGCGTGCTCCTGCTTCGTAGCATGATATCTCGTGTCTCAAATGCCTACCTCTCAGTCGAGTGGAATGACTAAATCGGCACTCAAATCATGAGACTTGTCCGGACAGAGCCCCGCCCCAATCACACACCCTAAGCAGGAAAAATTGCATCTTGCAACCTTTTCGCATTTGATTTCCTCATACGCCAGCTACGAAGGATAGCTAGGCCGTTAGTGCGGCGATTCTATATCGAAAGTATTGTGGGCCTGACGTATTGAACTCCACGTTTTGATCTAAGTTTGTCCGAGAGTTCCCTGATCTGACTGACTTGTCCGCGAACTGCTATCGCTTCGAGACACATTCGTTCATCAAGATGTAAATGCATCGAAGAGCAGATTATCTGTCTGCACTCGTGCTGCGTTTCGGTCAACATCTTCTGTAGATTATGCATGTGGTGGTCAAACACGACTACCAGAACGCCGACTCTGTTTCCCTTTTCCCCCGTTATCCACTTATGTTCTGTGATGAGGGCCTTCATAGCGTCTTGGATAGCCTTTGATCTGCTCTTGTAACCTATCATCCTCGTTGTTCGATCAAACTCTTCTAACAAATCTGCTGGGAACGTCGCGCTGGCCCGTATGACCCCATTCATTTCGATCACACTCCTCATTATAAGCAAGCCTTTTATCGAATGTATTACTCTTTTGATCAAACGTGTTACTGAACAATGTACTTCACGTCCCGAGACATCGCGGCTGTAGCAGTATGCTCAGCCCTGTGGGGCATCCTGAACACGTTCATCTCACCTATATTCTGGCAGCTTACTCGTATGCCGTTCCTATGCGACCTGCTGGCGTTCATGGCTTTGATCCTGGTTGTCTGGTGGACGAGGAAATTTGGCGCTGCGTCATTGACAGGACTGGTTGTGGCCGGGATCACCTTGACGCTGCGGCCGACCTCTTTTGACATACTTGCCTTCGTAGCTGCAAGCATTGTCTTTGATGTTGCAACAAGGATTCTGAGCTACGAACAATTATTCAGGAATCCAATTAGAGGCAGCGCAATGCTCATCTTCCTCTCCCTAGCGTCAGCAGGGATCGCCGGCGCAATCATCGGCCCCTTCTTCATGGGATTCAGGACGCAGCAAGCAATCTTGACTTTCTCTGGGTTGCATGCGTTCGGCGGGCTGATTGGAGGGGTGCTTGGCGTAATTCTAGTCAGAGCCTTGATGGCTAGGCGCATTAAGCCAACCTGACTCTTACAGCAAATCCTTGGGTGATGAGAGACGAAGCTCGCGCAAGGAACAACACAAACACCTGAGCTGAACGCTCTTCTCGAAGGAGCGAAGAGTTTCCACAGCCACTCTGGTCCTTTCTTGGCACTGGGATTGAAGGCGGGGCTGACCGCGTTGCGGGAACTCGGATCGAGAAAAGGTGATCCAGACCTGCGTGCAGAAGTGAAACTTCCATATCGAATTCCGATCTCTTGTCTTCTGGACGGAGTACAGTATTCTACAGGATGCACTGTAGGCAACAAACGTCTATGCTTCAAAGATTCAACAGACATCACGTTGACTTTTCTTAGAGATGACAAGGCTGTTGAATTGACATTGAGGAAAGTGTCTTTTGAACTGTTGCGTCGCCTTTTCCGCGGCGAACATTTGAATCACAAAGAGCTCAGTGACTTGGCGCACGACGTGGCGACTATGAATGAGAAAGAGCTTTTCGATGTGCGCGCGCTTGACGAGATAAGGGAGAATAGCAAGACCATGATGAAACGCGTGCGCCTAGTATTCACATCCACGCATTCTCTCCTGAAGAAATCGTGTGTGGAGCTAATCGGGCAGATATGAGTGCCGAAGATCACCTAAAGATGCTCAAGGAGGCTGTGCGCGCTACTTAATACATTAAATCAGTTAGAGCGATATCTTGAGGAGGACGGTGTATGGTCAAGGCTGTTAGCGTCATTGGATTGGAAAGCCTTCCAATGGTGAAGAAAGGCGATAATCTGGCTGAGCTTATTGTTGCCGCTTTGGAGAGGAAAAAAGTTCCACTAGCCAATGGCGATGTCATAGTTGTCGCACATAAAGTGGTGTCGAAGGCCGAAGGTAGAATAGTGCGGCTGAGTGATGTGAAACCTACTAGCAAGGCAGTAGAGATTGGAGTCACACGAAAAGACCCCAGACTCGTTGAGCTCATACTGCAAGAGACAAGACGTATACTCAAGGCGGCTTCGGAAATTCTAGTTGTGGAGAACAAGCAGGGGCTGATCTGCGTCAACGCGGGCGTAGACAAATCAAACGTAGAGGGCGAAGACGCATACGCTCTCCTGCCTGTATCGTCAGATGAGTCGGCCAGACGGATCCGATCACAGATAGTGAAGATGACAGGGAAGGACGTCGCAGTGATAATCGTGGATACCTTCAGTCGCCCATTCAGGCGCGGTCAGGTCAATTTCGCCATAGGACTGGCCGGCATGGATCCTTTCAGAGATTATCGCGGTCAGAGGGATCTATTTGACTATGTCTTGGAGGTGAAGAACGTAGCTATTGCCGACGAAATAGCATCTGCCGCGGATTTGGTTATGGGGCAGGGGAAAGAGGGTGTGCCAGTGGCGATAGTAAAAGGGCTGCATGGCGTTAGTTGGAAAGCAGATGCATCGGTCTCCGATTTATTTATCTCAGAAGATGAAGACTTGTTCAGGAAAGCTCTCTGACCGCCTTCCGCATCATGTGCTTTGCGAAGAGACACTGCTCTGCTGAAATCAGAACCGAGGATGGCTTTACCTTATCTGCGAGTTTTACCGGAGCGTTTTTTATCAAAACTGCTGGCGTTTGCTCGTTTGACTCTCCCATGATCAAGTGGGCGGCACTGGCCAGATCGTCCGCCAAGGCATGTCTCGTTATCGATATGGACTTTCCGTAGAGATCCTTATCGGTGCGACAATCTCTAACGGGTTCAAAACCAGCCACTGCCAGTGCCAAACCCGTCGTTCCCATGCGAAGAGGCGTAACCCTGCTGTCAACTATCAACGTGCCAACTCGCTTACCTGTTCTCGCAAGTATTTCCTTGGCTATCTTCTGCGCAGTCATGAAAGGCTTTGTAGGCCACAAAGCCACATATCCAATGGGGGCGTTCTTGCGGTCAACACCTGCGTTTGGCCCAAGAATGTTTTCTTTCAATGTAAGCAGCGTTTTTGGAACACCTCCATAGACTCTCGTGGCCTCGCGTAAAATGACCTCTGTAAAATTAGGATCTAGATTGTACTTCCTGGCGATCTCCTTCGCCTTTTGGGAAGGAGTCACAGATTCCAATTTCGCTAGGCGGCCTTGAGCTATTGTCACCGCCTTGCTTGCAATTGCCAAAATGTCGCCATCGGAGACTTTCAATTCTTGCTTGTCAAGTGCTTCCAATATCATTCCAACTAGATCGCTTTTGGGTTGTATCAACTGGGTATGAATTGTGAAGAGTTCCATCTTCTCCTATCTGCCTCCCATCTGATATCCGGAAGCTCTAATCGCCTTGATTAGTGGCGCTCCAACAAGAGCTGCAATCAAGGTAATGATGGATCTTTCCAGGGGATAAACGAAAGTTAGGATCCGCCATTGTGCTGCACGCCAATATTCGACTAGAGGATAAATGGCCGGCCAGTACACCAGTTCAAACATCACGTTCCCAGTCATTTGGCCAAGCAAAGTCGACACGAGGGAGATTATTCCAATTCCAAGGCCTGATCTTGCCAGATTGTTGTTTCTACGAGCGTAACCGATGGCCATTGGTGTCGGAGGAAACATCAAGACGACCAGTCCAATCAAATGAAACCAAAGAAAGTACGGATAAAGCCACGCGGGACCGATGGTGGGATAAAAAGCCATTGAGAAGAGTAAGGTGACATAAAGAATGAAGGGGGGAATTCTCTTGCCCTTGTACAAGAAACCTGAGCATAGGGCCGTAACAGCTCCTGGAATAAAGCTGAGGAAACCAAATGCTCCGATTTGCCATGTAGACCACATCAATCCACCAATAGAAACCGCTGCTGCCCCGATGTACGGCCCTAGTATAATTCCCATTGGCCGGCCGCGCGCGAACGCTCAGCAAGAAAATAGACGGACTCCGACTTTTAGATTAGCCGGGCAACGCCAGATTCCACCGTGCTAGTCAGAATCTGTTTCTTGGGGAGGATGCTTCTCGCTGCCGTGTATACACTCTTTGCTTTTCTCTCTTCGACCAAGGCGTGTCCTGCTTCTCCCAGCATGTTCTGCGTCGCGCCAATCGCGCCACTGCTCGTCATCACAGACAAAAGGCGCTTCAGCCTCTCGGTCATGAAGCCTGCATTCTCGGCAAACCTTCGACATATGATCATGAAATTCTCTGGTGTAGGTTTCTTCAGAATTTGTTCGAGAGCAGACCTTCCATACCGGTTTATCCTTGCTTGGAGGTTCTGGTCTGAGAGGACGGCCGATTTTGAAATCGGGCCAAACCATCCTAGTACGATCCGATAGTTGGGCTCTAGTGGGATTCGATCAACCACACAGAGACCTGGAGCACCAGGCTGTACCGTGATTACATGGCCGCCTACCATCAATGGTGCAACTGTACCTAAACCAGTCCTGCAGGCTATTTCTGCGACGTGAGCCACCTGCCCAATCTGATTGTACGTCATGTCCAAGTCAAGGGCCTCGCAAAGGGCAAGAGCAGTTGACAAAGCTCCAGCGCCACTCGTTCCGCATCCACAGCCTATCGGTGGTTCAATGATATGACGAACCGTGACTCTGGCGTGAACCTTGCCTCTTTCCAGAAGGGTGCGTACAACGGTCTCAGAGACCTTAGCGTCTTCCCTAACCTGGCCATTCATGTATACAATGATCTTGTCTTCTCGTCTTCTCTCGACCCTTACTTCGGTCCGCACTCCACGATTGATAACAAAACCTCCGCCTCTCGCGCCAATCTTCAAAGGATCTGGGATTGGAACACTGTTTACGTCCTGATCTACAACTTCGAAGAAACTGGAGACACCTGCTGGCGAGTACGCTCTCGCCATCCTCAATCCGATGCTCTCCGGTCCTGTCTCATCCTAACCGAGGGAATAGCTCTGTAACATGCATCGAGGATGGGCGGCACCAAAATCAGAAGAAACGGCATCTGATTTGAGAAGGTCCAGAGAAACCATACCGCCCCTGCGTAGAGAGGAACCTGACGTCCAAGGTTGAGCGGAAGTGTGAAGAATTGGCTCATAGCCCACAAGGTGACGCCGATGATGGCGCTGCCACAAGCGTTTCCGATGATCGCCCCGATCGCATAACTCCTCCACCTTGGCCAGAATCGAACAACAACCAGCAGAAGCAGAAGGCTGATTCCACAGAAGACCACGAATATCAACGTGGTGAGAAGATCCACCTGCCCACCCACATACCAAGTTGCGGCGAAAGCTAAAACCATGAAGATTGAACCAAATCCCACGAGCATGTTTCTCAACTTGGATGAGAAATCCTTTCCGGAAATCCAGCCAATCAGATGAAACATCACATAGTTGGACGTAACACCAGCCACGAAGCTGACCAAGGCGTTTCCATGCACCACCATGTCGCTGAGAAATATGCCAATAGCAGCTCCGACACCGCCGACAAAAGGCCCGAACAAAGCCGCAAAAACTGCTGGGACTACCACAGCTAAGCCCCAGAACCTGACCACGCCGACGATCGGAGCGAAGACTCCAAGATACGTCAAAAGTCCAATCGTGGCATATAGCGCAGCATTCAACGCTGCCATTGTTAGACGAATTGAATCAGACTGCATCTCCCGTCACAGCCGGGGCATTATAGCTATCTCATCTACTTAATGCTCTCGCATTACCCTGTCACGTGAGGCGCCTGCATTTGCTCTTTTCATACGAATATCTCTCGGGTTTGTGGGTAGAGCGACGACCCCATGCTATTGGTATAGCTCTGTGACATAAGTGGAGATGGCAATAAGCAATGTTGCCAAAGAAAGACCCCAGATCAGTATCATGAAAACACTGACAGTCTTTCCGATTGCTACCTTGCGTGCCATGCGTGGTTTGAAACCGTGGCGGTTGAATCATTTCTGGTTCTTCCTGTCGCTTTGCCGCAAACCGTACTGGGCCGCTGCGTCTTTGACCGCATCCATCGACCGATTCATTTTCCTCTCGCCGATTTCTTGAAACAGGATGGACAGAGCTGCTCATTGCCATACGGGTACGGTTCTCGAGTGTATGCTCCGCAGAACGAACAAGGAACCTTCGTTAACTTTGACTTCATTTCATCTGCGCCTCCGTTGAGTCGGAAAGGCAGTCAAGTAACCAGTGAGTCCTCGGAACTCGGAACCACATTCCTTTTTCAGTGAACTCAACCATCTCAGTCATTTCTGTTCAAGCCTTCTCACTAGAGAACCGACC
>Ga0315296_10001244_pt1 | contig 22307 bp, 23 predicted proteins | sample YL17G14_18_MG_FD_203921 | JGI IMG/M metagenome (GOLD analysis project Ga0315296, IMG submission 203921) | Sediment microbial communities from Yellowstone Lake, YNP, Wyoming, USA - YL17G14_18 | ecosystem: Environmental > Aquatic > Freshwater > Lake > Sediment | place: USA: Wyoming | collected...
TCTCCTCCACTGTCCAGTTCCTATAGGTCATCTCTTTCCTCCTGTCTATAGGCTATGCCCTTCTCACACCTTGAGCCTAACCTCTACACATTAGAGGTGTCCACTCCCTGAGGGGCGCAGTATAAGAGTTCTTCTTTGATGGATCTCCAGAGCCTCTCTATTTTGCCATTGGTCTGAGGATGCCCTACAGGATGCATTTTTGAGGAATCTTGTAGAGAGGAATGATATTGACTTTCATTAGGGAGACATTCGGGATAGGGGGTGATGAGGAATGTTACAAATGTCATTGATTCATGCAGGCGATTGGCCTTTTTACGCTTTTAGGATAAAATTATTATATGATAGACAAAAGGCTTGCGCGGATTTTTAAAAATCGCTGGAAGCTTGCAGAGACTATGGAGAAACAGGATGTCCGCCGCGCCACCCCTGCAGAAAAATTCGAACAACTCAACACAATCTTTTATCTCGGAAGCCAACTTTCCCTCCATAGAAGAAAAATACAAGACAGGGAAGAACTTCGTGCAGTCCGGCAGCGCTGGGCAAGATTGAAGAGAGCAAAAGGAAAATCATCCTGAACAGTTAGTAGGATTAAATCTTTATCTTCAGGACGGCAAAGCCGAGAAGGGTCATGCCGGCAGCGTAGAGCATGAGGGTCGAGAAACCGTATTGGCTCACCGCTCCCCCCAGCACAGGCCCGAATACCCCGGCAAGCCCCATCATGGCGTTGAATGTCCCCACCGCAGTCACTCGCTCCGCATTGCTGTGCAGGAGATGCTTCAATTCGCCGAGATAGAGGAATGACCAGGAAAGAGCCAGCACAATCTGTGCGATTAGGACCTGATAATGGTTTGTGCAGGCAGCATAAAGGGTAAATGTTACAACCGTGAGGATGAGCCCGATGTCTATCATGCCCCGTCCGCGGAACCTGTCCACGATCTGCATGAATACAAATTGGAAGAGGGGATTGAGGCTGTAGATTATGCCTATCCACATTTTATCGGCCCCAAGCGCCTGGAGAAAGAGCGGATAGACAGCCCAGACCCCCATTGCCCCTGTGTGCCTCAGGAGGAACGAGAAATACTCGCGGAAGTTCTTCCTGAGGACATCAAAGGAGAAGAGGCGGCCCTCAATCCGCGCCTCCCTCTCCTTGATCTTCAGAGAAGAACTGAATGAAACGAGGAATACGGCGCTTGACATGAGAAAGAGCGCATTGTAGCCCTTCACGAACCCTGCTATGAGCCCGCCCATGGCCCATCCGAGGGAACCGAGTGCCATATATCTGCCCAAGGGGCCCCCTGTTTCAAACACAAGTGTCGTAAGGGCAGCAGGAAACACCCCGGCAGCAAGCCCGGTCAGGATGCGCATTACGAGCATGCTCCTGATGTCGTATATAAAAATCTGTCCGGCGAAGATGATTGACGCTGCAAGCAGCCCTATCATGATCACGCGTTTCTTCCCATATTGGTCTGCGATCCGTCCAAAGATGAAGGATGAGACAAATAGCGATCCGTTATATGCGCTGACTATAATGCCTATCTCAAATGGGCTTGCCTTGAGTTCCTCTGCAAACAGTGGGATGAACAGGGTTGATAGTGTCAGCCCCAGGTTGGTAAGGAGTTGGATGATATAAAAGAAGTTCACTGTTTTTTTGAAAGCTCTTTAAGGAGGAGGGAAGGGAGCCCGCCGAATGGGCCGTTGCTCATGAAGAGGACCACATCCCCTTCTTTCAAATGATTCAGGAGGTGTCCAAGGATGCCCTCAATACTTTCAATGGCCGCTGCCTCTTTCCCTGCAGCCCTGATTACCTCGGAAGCCTTCTCCGGTGAAAACCTCTTCTCAGGGTCAATTCTCTGGGGGTTGAATACCCCTCCTATGACGATTGCATCGGCCCTGGCAAGCGCCTCGGATATTTCTTTTTGAAAGATGTTCCTTCGGCTTGTATTGCTGCGCGGCTCAAACACTGCCCAGAGCCTTTGTCCAGGATATTTCTCGCGGAGTGCGGCAATGCCCTCGCGGATGGCGGTCGGATGATGTGCAAAATCGTCAACAATTGTAACTCCACCGGCCTCTCCAACCAGCTCCTGCCTCCTCCTAACACCCTCAAAGGTCTTCAGCCCCTGTAGGATCTCTTTGATGCCAAGCCCGAGGTTGAATGCCAATGAAACGGCACCCAGGGCGTTCATGAAGTTATGCCTTCCCATGAGCGAGGATGAAGGGGCCCAGTCTCCCAATTCTTTCCCCTCGTGCACGATCTTCCCGTCCTTCAGGTGCCACGAGGACTCAGGGTTTAGCCCGTAGGTCTCCACCCGGCATACAGCCACTTCGGATACTTCCACGGCATGGGGGTAGTCTGCGCTCACGGTCAAGAAGCCATCTTTGGGGATTGCGCAGACATATTTCCTGAAGCTCTCTTTGACATGGTTTAAATCCCTGTAGATGTCAGCATGGTCAAACTCCACTGCGGTCAGGACGCATCTCTGCCCTTGGTAGTGGAGGAACTTGGGCCCCTTGTCAAAGAAGGCGGTATCGTATTCATCCCCCTCCACGATGAAATGCCTGCCATTCCCGAGCCTGAAGCCCCGGCCAAAATTCCTCGGCATACCGCCGATAAGGAATGAAGGGTCAAGCCCGGAAGAGTAAAGAATCCAGGAAATAAGGGAGGAGGTGGTTGTCTTCCCATGTGTCCCTGCAACAACGATTCTCTCTTTGTCCTTGAGAAAAAATTCCCACAGGGCCTGGGGCATTGACATGTATGGGATGCCGAGGCGGAGGAGCTCTGCCGCCTCCGGGTTGTCACGCGATATGGCATTACCCACTATGACCATGCCGGGGGAATCTTTTAGGTTCTCCGGGCAATACCCCTCCCTGATCTCCACACCGGTCTCTCTTAGCATGTCAGACATCGGGGGATAAACGCCTGTGTCGGAACCCGTGACCTTCAAGCCCTTTTGTTTGAAAAGGCCGGCTAAGGAGGCCATTCCCACCCCGCCCACGCCAATGAGATGGACATGCCTAGGAAGTTTGCTCATGCCTTGTCCATGAGCCAGCCCATAACGAGGTCGTGGATCGCGGGGCGGAATCTCCTGATCCCCTCGTTCTTTCTGGAGGGATGGATGCGATTGGTGAGGAGGATGACAATGATCTTCCTTGAAAGATCAATCCACAATGATGTTCCACTGAAGCCGAGGTGACCAACGCTTTGCCTTGAGAAGAATTTCCCTGAAGCGCTCCTTCCAGGCGTGGGTGTATCCCAGCCGAGGGCCCAGGTTGAGCCGGGAATGGGCTGGCGCTTAAGGAATTGGCAAGCAATTTTTCTTGGGATTAACCCGTCCTGCCCTGAATAACACCTCATTATCTCCTCAGAGAACCTTAGAAGGTCGGATGCCGTGGAGAAGAGGCCTGCATGACCCGCAGCCCTGCCCATGGCCCAGGCGTTCTCATCGTGAACCTCCCCGATAATGACCTTCTTCCTCCAGGGACACAGCTCTGTCGCAGCGCATCTCTGCTTCGATGGATGGAATGAGGTGTCATGCATTCCGAGGGGACTGAACACTGCATCTTCGCAGTATCTATCAAGGGGGCGGCACGATGCCTCTTCAACGATCCTTCCAAGGAGTATGAAACCGAGGTCAGAATAAATGGAGCGGAGGCCGGGGTCGTATATCAATCGCTCCTTAATGATTCGCTTTACTATATTGTCTCCCTGATACTTCCTGTAATAGGGCCTCCAGGCTGGAAGGCCTGAGGAGTGTGAAAGAAGGTGTTGTATTGTGATGGCGGCTTTGTCATTGGGTACCTTGAGAAATCTGTTGAGGCGATCATTCAGATTAAGGCGTCCATCCCTGATCAGGCACATGATGGCTGTGGTTGTTGCCACGGGTTTGGTCAGGGAGGAGAGGTCAAAGATTGTCTCCTTGGTCATCCTGAGCCTTTTGGGTAAGAGATATGCCCATCCGGCAGCCTCAAAGATCCTTTTCCTCCCCTTTTTTGCGAGGAGGACAGCGCCCGGGAAGACGTCCTCTTCAAACCCTGAGGTTATTGCGCTGATGATCGGGTTCATAAGCGGAAGGGATCAATCTACGAAAACGGGCTCTTGAGTATGGAAAGAGAGGGTGCATTGCCGTTCAACTCGGCAGTCACCCCAAGAGGCAGGGTAAGGAAGGTGCTGCCCTTTACATGGCCCGATGGGAATCCTGTGAGTACAGGCCCTTTAAAATCTCCAATCCCGGAGGAAATGGCAGATAGGAGGTTTCTGGCTTTCCCGCACCCCGGCATCTGGCCGAAGACCAGCCCTTTCGCACCATTTAGTTTTCCAGCCTGCCTGAGCTGGGTGAGCATGCGGTCAATCCTATAAGGTGCCTCCCCCTGGTCTTCCAGGAAGATGATCGATCTATCCGTATGTATCTCCCACGGGGTTCCGAGAGAGGCTGTGACAAGGGAAAGACACCCGCCCGTCAGGCGTCCCCTTGCCTTTCCCGGCCTGAGAGCCTTGAGTCCTTGCGAGGGCATCTTCCTAAGGGGATCAGAAGAGGTCAGGGCATCGCGGAAATGCCCGATGGAGAACCTTGAGAGCCTGCTCCCGAGCGTGCTCACCAGTGGCCCGTGGAATACAGGGCATCTGGTTTCCCGAAGGAGAAAGAGCATTAGGAAGGTTATATCGCTGTAGCCCACGAGGGGTTTGGGATGTTTGCGGAGCAGGGCAAGGTCAAGCATGGGAAGCAATCGCATTGCGCCGTAACCGCCCCTTACGCAGAGGATGGCCCTGACCCTGTCGTTGGCAAACATGTTCATGAGATCCTTTGCCCTTGAGCGGTCGTCTCCGGCAAGATAAGCCGGGCCCCCGGGTACCCCCTGATGCCGGCGGAATATCCCCTTGCCGAATGCGACCCTGAAGCCAAGGCCCTCCAACACCTCTATTCCCCTGAAGAATTCCCCTTTATCAAAAGGACTGGAGGGCGCAACCACCCCAACTGTGTCCCCTGTCCTGAGAGGCCTCATGTTTCCATCCTACAAGAAATCCATTTGCCAATAAAGTAGAAACATGCTATAGAAACGAGCAGAGAGACTGACCTCATGATGAAACTGCCCCCGAGTTCGTCCTACAGCCTGACCCTCCGCGTGGCTATAAAGCAAAAAATCGGAATGCTGGGAAAAGTGATATCTACCATCGGGAAAGCCGGTGGAGACATGGGAGCGGTTGACCTTGTTGACGCCAATCGCGAGCGCGTCATCAGGGATATGATAGTGAACACGAGAGACGAGGATCACGGCAAGACCATCATCAATGCAGTGAAAAGGCTTAACGGGGTCAAGGTCCTTGATGTCTCGGACAGGACATTCCACATGCACCTGGGGGGTAAGATAGAGGTGGTGAACAAGGTTCCTATCAAGACCCGGGGTGAGCTGGCAATGGTCTACACACCCGGGGTGGCCCGCGTTTCCATGGCAATCCATGAAAACAAGTCAAGGGCATACTTCCTTACCATTAAGAAAAATACGGTAGCTGTGGTAACCGATGGAACAGCAGTCCTCGGCCTTGGGGACATCGGCCCTGAGGCCGCCCTGCCTGTCATGGAGGGAAAGGCCATGCTGTTTAAAGAATTTGGAGGCGTGGATGCCTTTCCCATCTGCCTCGCCACAAAGGATGTGGATGAGATCGTCAGATGCGTCAAGGCAATATCCCCTGGTTTTGGGGGGATCAACCTTGAGGACATCTCTGCGCCCCGATGTTTTAAGATTGAGGAGAGGCTCAAGAAAGAAATTGACATCCCCGTATTCCACGACGACCAGCATGGAACAGCCGTTGTCGTCCTTGCCGCCCTTATCAATGCCCTGAAGATCGTTGGGAAAAAGATTGGGAAGATAAAGGTTGTCGTTAGCGGGGTAGGGGCTGCCGGCGTTGCATGTACAAGATTGCTTCTCCGGGCCGGAGTCGGGGAAGTCATTGGTTGTGATACAGCAGGGACCGTTTATAAAGGCCGGACGATAAACATGAATTACATCAAAGAATGGTATGCCGAGCACACCAATCCGGATCGCATTAAAGGGACAGTGGTAGATGCCCTTAAAGGGGCCGATCTCTTTCTTGGGGTGTCCGGTCCGGGCGTGCTCAAGCCTTCCAATCTTAAGGCGATGAAAAAGAACCCTATCGTTTTTGCTATGGCCAATCCGATCCCGGAGATCATGCCCGAGGAGGCATCCCGGTATGCGGCGGTTGTGGCTACCGGCCGCTCGGACTATCAGAATCAAATCAACAATGTCCTCTATTTCCCCGGCCTTTTCAGGGGGGTCCTTGACAGCCATGCCAGGGACATCAACGATGAAATGAATATGGCTGGAGCACGTGCCATTGCATCGGTTGTAAAGAGTCACGAGCTCAGCCCGGACTACATTATCCCGAGCGTCTTTAACAAGGATGTTGCGCTGAACGTCTCCGAAAATGTGAAACGGGTTGCCTACGAAACAGGGGCCGCCCGGCGGGAACCCCATTTGCAAGAATGGAGATAACACTCGCCTCCGTGTGCGTCACTGGAATTTTCCTTGGATCCCTCCTGCTTCTGGCATCCTGCACCCCCTATTCAGTTAATTTTTCAACACTCAGGAAGGAAATGATGGAGGAGCAGATCAGGGCACGGGGGATCAAGGATAATGGGGTTCTCAATGCAATGGGCAAGGTCCCCAGGCACAGGTTTGTCCCGGAGGCCTATCGGTCCTCTGCATATGAGGACCGTCCCCTTCCTATCGGAGAGGGCCAGACGATCTCTCAACCATACATTGTGGCCCTCATGACGGAGCTCCTGGGGCTGAGTGGGAAAGATAAGGTTCTTGAGCTCGGGACGGGCTCGGGGTATCAGGCTGCCGTCCTGGCCGAGATTGTCAAGGAGGTCTACAGCGTGGAAATTGTTCAGAGCCTCTCACAAAAAGCCGGGGCAGTGCTGAAAGAGCTTGGATATACGAACATCAGTTTCAAGGTAGGGGACGGATTTAACGGCTGGAAGGAAAACGCCCCCTATGATGCCATTATTGTCACTTTTGCTGCAGATGAGATTCCGCCCCCGCTATTGGATCAGCTTAAGGAAGGGGGTAAGATCGTGATACCGGTTGGGGAAGAGGGCATGACGCAGTCCCTGATTCTTGGTGAAAAGAAGAGGGGGAAACTCGAGAAGAGGAAGATTACTGATGTGCTCTTTGTTCCGATGCAAAGGGTTCACTGAAAAGGAGGGAAAGATGGTACAGAATCGCACAGGAAAATTGGCAATCGCGCTCTCAGTCACACTTCTTTTACTAACCTGCAAGGAAAAGCCTGCGCCGGCAGGAGGAGGGGCGCCGGGCGCTCCCACAGTGGCGCAGACCAGCGGTCCCGAAATAGCTCTTCCGTCAGGTCTGAAGTCAAGGATTGAAGATTGGGTTAGACAGGCATGGAATGTCCCGCAGAATATCCCTCTCACTGTAGGCTCGGTGGTCAGCTCCGGGGTCACAGGCATTCACAAGGGCTCCCTGACATTTGAAATTCCAGGCCAAGGAAAGCGCTTGGAGGACTTCTATGTAACAGAGGATAAAAGGTTCCTCCTCCTGGGGCAGGTCATGGATCTGACCGTTAGTCCATTCACCGAGATCATGAAAAAGATTGACCTTACAGATTACCCATCAAAGGGACCAGAAGGTGCCAAGGTGAAGATTGTTGAGTATTCGGATTTCCAATGCCCATACTGCGCCAAGGCCTTTGCAACCATGGAGGGGGAAGTCCTTAAAAAGTTCGGCAAGAAAGTAAGGTTTTTCTACAAGCATTTCCCTTTACCGATGCATCCCTGGGCCCTTGATGCAGCCATTGGTGCAGATTGCGCATACCTCCAGAACAAGAAGGCATTTTGGGGATTTTATGACAAGCTCTATAAGAATCAGTCCGGTATTAACCAGCAGAACCTGAAGGAGAAACTGCTGAGTTATGCCAAAGAGGAAGGACTGAAGATTGACAAATTTACAACCTGCATAGACAAGCAGGAGACGAAGGACAGGGTGCAAAAACAGATCCAGGAGGGAACTCAAGTTGGCGTGCGCTCCACCCCGTGCTTCTACATCAATGGCCGGGCATTGCTCGGGGCCCAGCCTGCTGAAGCATTTGAAGGAGTTATCAAGAAAGAGCTGTCCAAGTAACATCACACTGCTTCTTCTCTTTTGCCTTGCCCTCATAACGGGGTGCTATAGAGAAAAACCGTCGCAGGAGGGGATCCCTGTGGGCCATGAGGCGATCCCTGTTGGCATAGAGGCCCTGGAGAGGATCGATGGCCTTCCCTATCTCGCGCCGGGTGTGCGTTCATACATGTTTTCAAGCCATGACAGGACAGGGGGGAACGACGACGGTTTCAACGGAACCTACTCCTCTCTGTATAAAGACGGGACAGGGTATGTCCTCTTTGACGCATACGGCCCGGGTTGTCTTTACCGCATCTGGAGCGCAAACCCCGGAGGTGATCTCAAGTTCTATTTTGATGAAGAGGAATCCCCCAGGATTGATATTTCCCAGAAAGACCTCTTTTCCGGCAGGGTCTCTCCGTTCATTTTTCCACTCGCAGGGGACTGGATGCGCTCCAGCGGTGGTTATTATTCTTACCTCCCCCTTCCCTTTGAAAGGCGGTTGAAAATTTCTTCCTCCTCTTCCTGGTATTTTTATCAGTTCTCATATGCCCTCTTTCCCCAGGGCACAGGGGTAAAGACATTTACCGGCCAGGAGGACATCTCCAGGGTCCTGAGGCAGTGGACGAATCCGGGAAAGGATCCAAAAAAATCACAGGGCGAGATCGCCTCCAGGGGCAATATTTCGGTAGATCCTGGAGATGTGAAGGTCCTCTTCAAGCAGGCATCAAGCGGTTCAATATCAAGCATCAGGCTCAAACTGTCAAAAGACGATCGTGAAACTTTACGAAAAGTCTTCCTCAGGATCTATTGGGATGGTGAAAGCTCTGCAAGTGTCTCTGCGCCCCTCTGGGACTTTTTCGGTGCCGGGGCCAAGTCTTTGCTCCTGGGCCAGGATGAAAACGGCTGGTTCTATTGCTTTTTTCCGATGCCGTTCAGCTCCTCGGTTAGGATGGAGGTTGAGAACGACAACCCATCCAGCCTTTCAGTTGACTATGAGATCCGCAGCGGAGGCGCATACGGTGCTGACGCCGGGCAATTCCATGCCCTCTGGAGCGAGAAGAATCCGACAGAATTCGGGAAAGACTTCATTGACATGGAGGCACAGGGGCGCGGCAAGTTTCTCGGGATATCCGCATCCATGCAGGGAGTTGATCCGGACATCCGCACCCAGTGCGATTCCCCATATATATGCTTTCTTGAGGGCGATGAACGGGTATATGTTGACGGCTCCCTCTCGCCCGACATCCATGGAACTGGGACAGAGGACTACTTTAACGGAGGGTGGTATTTCATTATGGGAACCTTCAGTCTCCCGCTTCATGGTAATCCATCACGCCCCTTAATAGACGGGCTTATGCAGATCAACGCCTACAGGATCCACCTCGGCGACTCTGTGCCATTTGAGTCGTCTCTTAAATTCGGAAGGGAGGTGGGCGCGGCGAACAATATCACGGCCAGATACACCAGCGTTGCATATTCCTATCTCAAAGGCGATGGAGGGCTTGTTCAAACAGACGAGCTTGATGTTGGGGATGAGGCATCCCAGGGGCAGCATTCCTACAGCGCTGAGGGATCGGTAGTCACAGGGATTACCTCAAGCTACGAAGGAGCTGAGGGCTTGCTCATCACTGACTCTGGGAGAAGGATTCAGAAACAATCCTCGTTCATCCTGCATATCAATGCGGAGAACAATGGAGCGAGGCTCAGGGTCAGGAAAGACATGGGCGAGGGGATCCAGAGGGCAAAGGTCTTCGTCAACGGAAATTTCATTGGAACCTGGTATCTACCTGAGTTAAATCCGTTCAAAAGGTGGAGGGACGCAGATATAGAGATTCCCGGGAGCTTTGTCCGGGGCAGGGATTCCATTACGATCAGTGTGGAAAACTACGATACAGCGGGATGGAACGAATACCATTACTGGATATATTCCCGTCTGGACAAGTCCCGTGATTAGACCATATACTGGCCCTATGTCCGATAAATCCGGCATGTTCCCCCGCCTCACTGTAGATATCATCATTGAAATGAAGGACAGCCCGGGCATTGTCCTTATAAAGAGGAAAAATCCCCCGCCCGGCTGGGCCATTCCCGGTGGATTTGTGGATTATGGCGAGACACTGGAGCACGCAGCGGAAAGAGAGGCGTTGGAGGAAACCTCTTTGAGGGTAAATCTAATCGAGCAGTTCCACACATACTCTGACCCACGAAGAGATCCCAGGCATCACACCGTCACCACGGTGTTCATCGCGCAGGCACAGGGAACGCCAATGGCTGCTGACGACGCCATGCAAATTGGAATTTTCAACGAAGAAACCCTTCCCGAGCCTATTGCATTTGACCATAAGGACATCTTGAGAGAGTTCTTTCTGTATAAAAAAACAGGGAAAAAACCAACGATCATCCGTGGATAAGGTTAAGGACATACTTCTTGACAAAAAAGAACAGGAATTCCTCCTGCGCATAGCGCGGCTCATAATAGAAAGCCGCCTTAAGGGGAAGGACCCTCCTACAATAACCTTAAAGGAGGGAAAGATCAGGTTTTTGGAGCTGGATATTGACGGAAAAAGGGTTTCTGCGCATCAAGGCGCCTTTGTGACGCTTCATATGCACGGCGAGTTGAGGGGATGCATCGGAACATTTACATCACAGCAAACACTGTATGAAACGATTCAGGAGATGGCAATTGCGTCAGCCTTTGAGGATCCCAGGTTCCCGCCTTTGGATCAGCGGGAGCTCGCCAGTATAAATATTGAGATCTCCGTCCTCTCGCCGCTGAAGGAGATCAGATCACCTGAAGAGATCATCGTAGGAACGCACGGGATATACATTACAAAAGGATTCAATCGGGGAGTCTTATTGCCGCAGGTGGCTACGGAATATGGCTGGGACAGAGAGACATTCCTCGACCACACCTGTCTAAAGGCCGGGCTCCCTGCAGGGACATGGAGAAGGGAAAAAGTGAAGATTGAGGTGTTCACGGCACAAATCTTCGGAGAGAAGGAGGGTTGACAGTATGGCAGTGAAAGACATCACTTACTTGGACCAGATGGAGCTCAGGGGCAAGAAGGTATTTATCAGGACAGACTTCAATGTCCCTCTCGATGATAGCGGAAATATCAGGGACGACATTAGGATCAGGGAGGCGCTTCCGGGGATCGTCCACTGCCTGGATAATGGTGCCTCAGTCATCCTGGCCTCCCACCTCGGGCGACCCAAGGGGAAACGCAACGAAAAATTCACCCTTGCCCCTGTTGCCAAGCGCCTGTCGCAGCTGCTAAACAGGGAAGTCCTACTTGCCCCGGACTGCATCGGTCCTGAGATATCTAAGATGGCGGAAAAGATAAAGCCCGGAGAGATCCTCCTCCTGGAGAACCTCCGCTTCCATGCCGAGGAGGAGAAAAATGATCCTGAGTTCGCCCGGGGCTTGAAGCATGGCACAACTGTATATATAAACGACGCCTTTGCTACATGCCATAGGGCCCATGCTTCCATAGTCGCCCTTCCTAAGCTTTATAAGGAAAAGGGCGGAGGGTTCCTCCTGAAGAAGGAACTCACATACTTCGCCAAGGCCCTGGAAACCCCTCAGCGGCCCCTCACGGCGGTGATCGGAGGGGCAAAGATCTCCGACAAGCTTCCTGTCCTGGAGAACCTCATCGGCCGTGTGGACAAGCTTCTCATAGGAGGAGGTATGGCCTTCACCTTCTTGTCTGCTCAGGGCTACGAGGTGGGGAAGTCCCTTGTGGAGCAGGGCATGCTTGATACAGCCCGCCGAGTCCTTCAGATGGCCAGGGAGAAGGGGGTCAAGCTCTATCTTCCCGTTGACTGCGCTGTCGCAAGCGAATTCTCCGAGAAGGCCCAGGCACGGATTGTCACAGTCCAGGAGATCCCCAAGGATTGGCAGGGTATGGACATTGGACCGGCGACCACAATGCTCTTCGCAGAGGCCCTCTCCGATTCAAAGACCATCGTCTGGAACGGGCCAATGGGTGTGATTGAGTTTGAGAACTTTACCCGGGGGACATCGGCTATTATTTCACAGCTCGCCCGTTCCTATGCGCTCACCATTGTCGGGGGCGGAGACACACATGTGGCTCTGCAGGATGCGGGTGAGGCATCAAACATCTCCTATGTATCAACGGCCGGAGGCGCCTTCCTTGAGCTTCTCAAGGGCCAGCCCCTACCCGGTCTCGTTGCCCTCTCAGGCTGAATTCAAGGGCCGGCTTTCTAAGGTTTTCCCTGCGGACTGTTTTTAAGTCCGCTGTATCCGCAAAGAAAATAAATGGGCGCTGTCCCTATTTAAGGGCGGATTCTATGCGGTCAAGGCCCTTGGTGATGGTCTCCATTGAAGTGGCGTAGGAGAGCCTCACGCACCGGTCGTCGCCGAATGCGATCCCTGGCACAACACCCACCTTGGCGTTTTCCAGGAGGAACTCGGTGAACTCAGTGGAGTTTGTGATCTTCTTCCCGTTCCAGGATTTTCCGTAGACCCCTGAGACATTGGGAAATGCATAGAAAGCACCCTGCGGCTTGAGGCAGGAGACCCCTGGAATTCTGTTCAGGCGGTCAACGATATAATTCCGCCTCTTCTCAAACTCCGTCTTCATCCTCTCAACAGAATCCTGGCTTCCCTTCAGGGCCTCGGCGCTTGCCTTGAGGGAGATGGAGGTCGGGTTGGAGGTGCACTGGCTCTGAATAGCAGTCATGGCCGCAATTATCGGCCTTGGCCCTGCTGCATAACCGATCCTCCACCCTGTCATGGCATATGCCTTGGAGACTCCGTTCACCAAAATGGTCCGGTCATACATCTCCTTACCCAGGGAGGCAATGGTGGTAAAGGTTGCACCGTCGTAGATGAATTTCTCGTAGATGTCGTCTGTGATTACATAGATGTCCTTCTTGACTGCGATTGCAGCGATCTCCTCCAGCTCCTCCCTGAGATAACAGGCGCCTGTCGGATTGGAGGGGCTGTTGATGATGATGGCGCGGGTCTTCTGGGTGATCGCCCTCCTGAGCTGGGTCGCGGAAATCCTGAAGCCGGTCTTCTCTGTTGCCTTCACGATCCTGGGTGTGGCCTCGGCCAGGAGCACGATGTCCGGGTATGAGACCCAGTAGGGAGCAGGGATGATGACCTCGTCCCCCTTCTGGAATAGGGCCTGGGCGATATTGTAGATGGAATGCTTTGCCCCGCAGGACACAATGATCTGATTTCTCTCGTATGTCAGGCCATTGTCTCTCTTGAGCTTGCCGATGATGGCATCTAAAAGCTCCGGAGTCCCGGCGACAGGGCAGTACTTGGTAAACCCGTCCCGGATGGCCTTGATGCCTGCCTCCTTGATGTTGTCCGGTGTGTCAAAATCGGGTTCTCCTGCCCCGAAACCCACTATGTCCACCCCCTGGGCCTTCAATGCCTTGACCTTTGCATCCACGGCCAGGGTTGGAGACGGTCTCACCTGAAGAACCCTTCTTGCAAGCCTTAATTTCTTCTGCAGCATTGCTCCTCCTTCCCTTACGGATCTCAGTCCCTACCTTGTAAAATCAGCATCCTCCAGATCTTGCTTTTTGTCCCTGAGTTTCTCCCTGAGCTTCCTCTCTACCGCGGCAGGGACCATCGTCCTGACAGAGCCTCCCAATGACACTATCTCTTTAATGAGAGAGGAGCTGAAATATAGATACTTGGGATCGCTCATCATGAACACCGTCTCAATCTCCTTCTCAAGGCTCTTGTTGGCCAGGGCCATCTGCCTCTCGTATTCAAAGTCCTCCCCAATCCTCAAGCCCTTGAGGATCACGGATGCGCCTATTCTCTTCGTGTAATTCACCAGGAGTCCCTCAAAGGTGTCCACCTTAACCCTGGGCATCTTTCTGAAGACCTCCTTGAGGAGTGCCACCCTTTCTTCCTCGTTAAAGAGGGACCTTTTAGCGATGTTCGTGGCAACAGCCACGATCACGCCGTTAAAGATCTTCAATCCCCGCTGGACTATGTTCACATGCCCAAGGGTCAAGGGATCAAAAGAGCCCGGAAATACAACAATGTTCTTCATGTCCTCTCACCCCTTTCTGTAAAATGACACCTGAGTGTCGCCATATCTTCTCCTGTCAGAGAGCCTGAGACATCCCACTGCATCCTCCAGCTCTTCCTTGGGAGAATGTTCCACAACCACCACTACTTCCTCGGACAGTATGGGGCTTTTTGAAATCTCTTTCAAGGATTCCCCTGCGAGACCCCTTAAGTAAGGCGGGTCCAGGAAAACAATATCAAACCTGCCGGGTTCTGCCATTAGAATCCTCAAGGCCCTGGAGTAATCGCAGCTCAAGACTTTGGAGATGGCCTGGAACGACTCGTTGTCTGTCAGGTTCCTGCGGATGATCCGTGCCATCGGCCTGTGCCTCTCCACAAAGACTGCCCTGGCTGCCCCCCTGCTCAGGGCCTCTATGCCCATGGCACCTGTGCCGGCAAATATGTCCAGGATGGATCTCCCCCTGACACTGTCCCCTAAAATATCAAAGATGGACTCCCGCACCCTCTCTGTTGTTGGGCGCAGCTTTCTGCCCTTCAAAGCCCTGAGCTTCCTGCCCCTGTCCCTGCCGCCAACGATGCGGATCATATCAAGGCCCATCGTTAACACACTGCGGCCTTGCCGGTCAATCGAAAAAGGGATTCGCTCTGTCTCTCTAAGAAAACAGTTGGACTTATTCTACCTGAAAGATCTTAACTTGATAGAAAACATTTTTAGGATTTTGAGATTCATAGATGAGGCGAAGATGGGAAACAGGCTGAAGGGTTATTTTTCTCCCATCTAACGTCATAACTTTTTTCTGTTTTCCCTTCCCATAATATAACCTCATGATAATGGTGTTATAAAACTTTTCCGTTGGTATGTCATTATCATAAAAGAATTCACTCTTTGGGATGCCAAGCACTTCTATACAATCAAAGATGTCATAAAAAGGGTGTGTGGAGATAACATATTGTGCCGAGAAATCTTTAAGAATTTGGATTGCAGTTTTTTCATCAGTTGTGAGAAAAAACTTGCAGTGGGCCTCTATTCCCTCGAGCTTTACAGAATTGTTGGCAATGTTAGGCCTTTTGGATACATAAGGGATGATATGTCCGAATTGCCAATTTGCCATTACCCCATATTCCGGCTTCAATGATGGATCGAGGTATCCCCTTGTCTCAGGAGAGTTATCTTTTAGCCAGATTAATCCCTTATATACCTCGTGCTGGAACATCCATTGTTATCTTCTCTCCGTTCAATAACTCTTTCATCTCTCTAAAATAGAGATAATAATCACTAACCCATTTGTGGAAAATACCAACCGATGCCCCTGTCACAAGAATAATAAATACCCACAATGAAAACCCGGATTTTACTTTTGAACGATTCCAAAAATCAAAGGAGGTGATACAAAAATGTCCAAATAGGATGGATTCAGGAATAGAAAAGGAATTACAAAATCTCCCTTGAAGAATGGGGAGGAAAAAGGTGATAGTAGACCACACTGTCAGAAAGAAAAAATTAATATTAATCTTTTTGGTATTTATATCATTCAGTATCTTTTTCCAATAAAAGAATAAGATAGGGGGAACAATAAAGAAAAAATATGAAAGGTAAGTTGACACATAATATGTTGACCATCTTCCATCTGGAGATAATATGGAGGTAGTTTCTGTCATTAGCTTATAAAGAGGGCTTCCCTTCGTAAGGAAATATATACCTATTAAAACCTTATCGATTCCAAAAATAAGAATAATGATTGTAAGAAATGACAATGAAGACAAAGTTAATAATTTTCCAAATTTAGACTTTGAAACAAACATAAAGGAAAGGAAAGAAAACCAAAGGAGATAAAACGCATGAAACCAGGATAGAGAAATTGTCGAAAATGCTTCTTCTCTTGAATAGAAAATACACGCAGGAAGAAGTATCAACAAAGAAACGATATGTATTATTAAGGAAGTTCTTCCAATGGGACCGATCCGCATATTTTTATACCATCCGATCATAAGAACAGATAGAAAAAACATATCCATAATAAAAAGGTAAATTAAGGAACCTTGCCATGTAAGAAAACAAATCGCAAGAATCCCACCTGTAAAAATAATAATAGAGGTCCTTTGAGTCTTTATGGAGATTAGAACCAGAAGAAAAAGAAGGGTCGAGAAGAACACCTCTGCGGAGTGATGGTCCACATATCCAAAGGAGGAATAATAGACATGTGCAGGTACTACGCTCAAAAAAAGAGCGCTCAAGAGCCCAACCTTAAAATTAAATACCTTCTTAGAAAATGAATAAACAACGGGAAAAGTTAACACGCCAAAGATCATTGGAGACAAAGCCGAGACTCTCTCAATTAAATAAACGGAGGGCTTTCCGAAACCAATCACATAGGAAAAGGTTGATACAATTAGATCGAAAAGGGGAGGGGTATTGTAAAATATTCCCTTTGGGAATCCACTATATCAATCGAAATGAAGAATTGAAGGATATTTCAGGGTTTCGTAGATTATTCTCCTTAAATGATAATAGGAATCAGGGTCAATGAACAAAAGATACCCTTCTCCTCTTAGCTCTGGGATTCTTAACAAGCGAAAAAATATACCAATTCCAATGATGATAAATAAAAATATTTTACTTCGCATTTTTCTCAAAAGAATATAAAGGTGGACAGTTCTTCGTCAGAATTATCAAAATTAAAGTCCTTCGGAATTGGATGACAAAAGTCATAGCCATCGGGAGAAAATCTTAATAGGGCCTCCTTTCTCTGGCTTCAAAATAATTATTGTCACTCAGGGGCACACCTGTCAAATATTAATTGCTGGAGCCGTGCCAAAGACCTATATGGGCATGGAAGCATTGGGGCTGCTGTGATAGAGTGGAGTTATGGGAGCGCTTGCCAATCCCAAGGCCTTTGCCCAGGAGGTCTCAAAGGGGCTTCAGTCCCTCACCATGGCCACCCTCAGGCCCTTTACCCAGAATGACCTCAAGTCTGTCCTTCTGGGCATTGAGATCGTATTAAGGGAGATCAGGGGGGAGCAGATCCCTGCCGAGGACAACATGGCCATGAAGGAAAAGAACCAGAGGATCATGAGGCTCAACAGCGCTGCTGCATTGGTGAGGGGCTACTGCAAGCAGAGGAAAATCATTATCTGACTGCATGTTGCCGGGCCGGAACCAGTTGAGAGAAATCGCACTTAAGGCTGCTGTCAGGGGAGGTGAGGTCCTCCTGAAAAATCTCGGCAGGGTGAAGATTGATTTCAAGGGGGAGATTGACCTTGTCACAAATGCAGACAGGGCATCTGAGGATGTCATTCTGAGGACCATAAACGCCAATTTCCCTGGCCACTCCATTTTGACCGAAGAGGGGCAGATGAAAGAGACATCATCGCCAATTAAATGGGTGATCGATCCTCTGGATGGCACGACAAACTATGCCCATTCCTATCCTCATTTCTGTGTGTCCATTGGTGTGGAGGTGGAAGGTGTTGTGCGCCTGGGCGTTGTGAATGATCCAGTAAGAAGGGAGGTCTTTCTTGCCGAAAAGGGGAAGGGGGCCTATCTCAACGGGAAGCGCATCAGGGTTTCCCGGACACGGCGCCTGATTGAGAGCCTTCTGGCCACAGGTTTCTCATACGATGTAAAAAAACGACTTGACAACAACCTCGACCACTGGCGGAATTTCATCCTCACATCTCAGGCCGTCCGGCGGGACGGGTCAGCAGCTCTGAACCAATGCTATGTGGCCTGCGGCAGGTTGGATGGGTTCTGGGAGCTCAGGCTCCATGCCTGGGATGTGGCGGCAGGCCATCTGATCGTCAAGGAAGCAGGCGGAAAAGTGACCGACTTCTCAGGTGGAAAGTTTGACATCTACGGCGAGGAGACCCTTGTGAGCAACGGCCTCATTCATAGAGAGATGATCTCTGTCCTTAAAAAAGCATCGCCTTGCTAAGGGACACGAGGGGCACTTCACCGGGTCTTCTCCGGAGCAGTATTCCATTCCATAATGACATAGGGCGAAGTCATATTTCAGGGGGTCGTTCGGACTCAACTTTTTAAGTGCCTCAGTAATCTCCTCTGCGGTTTTCCAGTCCTTTGATTTCCTTTGGGTCCAACCCAGGTAGGACGATAGGCGGTAGATGTGCGTGTCAAGCGGAACTATCAGATGGGATCGTGGCACCTCTGGCCAGAGCCCCATGTCAATGCCGTCCCCGCCCCTCACCATCCATCTCAGAAAAAGATTCATCCTTTTGCATGCGCTCCCATCTTCCGGAGAGGGGAAGAAGAACCGGCATGCCTTGTAATCCCCCTTGCCGGTCATTAGCGCATGGAATTCCTTTGAGAAATGGATGATGCCCTGGGCAATATTTTTGTCAGAGGCCCTGAACCCCTTTATGAAAAGGGACCTTAGTGACCCATGCTTTCTCAAGGCTGCCTTCATGAGCGAGAGGAATGCGATGATGTCTTTCCCCCTTACCCATCTGTGGCCGAGGGAGATGAAAAACCTCCTGTCACGGGCCGGGGAGAACCTCAGAAGATATTCATATGGAGACGGGCCCATGGGAGAGAAGACCTTTTCCAGTGTCCTCTCAAAGGCGCGTGCATTGCCAAAGGCAAAGGAGGAGGCGATGAACCCGACAACCTCCCTGTCCCTGGGGCTCTCATACCTGCGTGGAAATATAATGGGATCCCTGCTTGGGACCTTGAACCTTGCGCGAAGGGCTTCAAGCGATGACTTTAAGGCCTTCTCAGAATGTTTTCTTGCTGTCCAGGAGTATGGTGACAGGACCCTCATTGACAAGCTCAACTTTCATTGATGACTGAAACATCCCTGTGGCGACCGTGATACCTTCTTCCCTGAGGCCCGACACACAAAATTCATACAGGCGAAGGGCTGCCTCCGGAGGGGCTGCGCTGTCAAAGGACGGCCTCTTCCCCTTCCTTGCATCGCCAAAGAGTGTAAACTGAGGAACAATAAGCAATCTTCCCTTAACATCCAGGATGGAGAGATTCATCTTTCCATCCTTGTCTTCAAATACTCTCAGTCCCGAGACCTTCTCAACAATATAGCGGGCGTCCTCTTCAGTGTCGTCCCTGCCTACCCCCAGTAGGACAAGAAGCCCGGGCCCGATCTCTCCTGCAACCCTGCCCTCGGTGATGACCCTTGAACTCGATACCCTCTGGACAACAGCCCTCACTTCTTTCCCTTTTTTCTCCTTTTTGCTTGCTTGCGCTTCATTGGACTGACAGGAGGCTGCGGCTGGTCTGAGGGCCCGGGATGTTGTTCTGGCTGTGGAGACTGCTTCGGCTCGGGCGCTGCCGGTGTTGCTTCTGTTGCCTCCACAGCGCTGAGTTCCTTGAAAATCCCGTATAGGATGTAGATGAGCAGTATGCCGGATATGCTGCCAATAACGATCTGAAGTGTTGTCATGGCTCTCCTTTCTCCAGTATGGTAACCCGCCCCAGACCCAAGGCTTGCAGCACAAGATCCAGGGCCTGATCCCAGGGGACATCAGTGAGCTTAAGCGTGACCCTTCCTTTCACATCGTCCCCGATAATAATGTTGACGTTGCCGACCTCAGCAATAAGCCTGAGGACATCGCGGATATCTGCGTTTGTGAGCTCAATGGAAATCGCCCGTTTCGTCTGGGACTGTCCTTCCTGCGCCCAGGATGAAAAAGGGCAGAGAAAGAGGAGGAGGGAACAGGCAATAATGAAAAGGGCTTTTCTGAACAGCATCACGATCACAATACCATACCCCTTATTTTCCTTCCAGATAGGGTGCTACTTTTGAGACGATCCAGTCCGAAAGCCGCGGAAACCAGTGATTGACCCAGATGAGGGCCTTTGCGCCGGTTGTAAGAATAACCTCCCTCCTGTGCTTCTCGCAGGCCCTCAGGATCTCCCGGCCCACATCTTCTGCAGTCATCTTCCGAGATTCCATTGAGTAGGCAGTGCGTGCCCCGCTTGTGTGGATGGCATGCATGGCAAAGTCAGTCCTTGTCAGGCCAGGACATATCACAATGACTTCAATCCCGGTGCCCTTTAGCTCCACCCTGAGAGATTCAGAAAGGGCCTGAAGCCCGAACTTTGTCATTGCATAACCCCCGACATTTGGCATGGCCCTTTTACCTGCCACACTGGAGATATTGACGATCTGGCCGGAGCCCTGCTTTTTCATCTGGGGAAGAACTGCCTGGATGCAGTTGATGGCGCCAAACAGGTTTGTGGCGACGATCTTCTTGAGAGCGTTTTCTTCAAGGACTTCAACCCTGCCGTATAGACCGAAGCCGGCGTTGTTGATGAGAATATCCGTACGTCCGAATGCCTCTATGGTTTTCTCTACCATATTCTGCGCCTGCTCCTTGATGGAGACATCCGTAGGGACGGTAATGGCCTCTCCATTTGAGGCAGCAATCTCCCTAGCAAGGGAGTTCAGGGCATCGTGTGATCGTGCTGCCAGAGCAAGCCGCGCACCTTCCTTTGCAAAGAGGAGGGCGGTTTCCCTTCCTATGCCGAAGGAGGCGCCCGTTACGATCACTACCTTTCCAGCGAACCTTGAAGCCATATAATAAAAAACCTAACCCTGTTGTTCTAACCCTGTCAAGCCAAAAAAGTCTTGACAAAAATAAAGCCTTTGGTAATATAAGGCAGTTTTAAGAGGTTTATGAAAAGGTATCGTTTTTTAAATAAAAGCCAGTAGGGAGAACCCCGACATTTTAACAAAGTGCTCGGGGATTTTTATTTTGAGTCAATCCCATATTTAGTTGATCTTTCTGAAGCACCCGCACCCCTCCGTGATGAACCCTCCTCGTCTCTATAAACGCTTCCTATGCGTTCCCTACGCTTTTCCTCTCTTCGTCTCTCCACATTTCTTTCTATAAGGCTCACCATTGATTTATTTTTCCCTGGTGAAGGCTCAGGTATCCCTCCCTTTTTCTCCTTCATGCTGCCTGCGGCATGATGACCCCAGTCTCCTGAAGACCTCTCTGCAGAGCCGCCCGTAGGAGAGGCAGCGCCCGACAGCCTTTGATCTTCCTCAGCGTGGGCTCAATGTCCAGGAGAGCCGTGGCCAGCCATCGCTGCTTCTGCTCACTGTTCTTCCAGTGGTCCACCTTGTCCGTCCTCTGCCCTACCAGAGAGAAAATGGACTCCAGACAGTTGGTCGTCTTGAGACTGATCCCCACCTGGGGAAACACGCCCAGGCGATGCAGGGTGAGGGTCTCCTCGAAGCCCTCCTCCAGGCTTGTCACGGCTGACTGGTTGAGAAGGACGAGTTCTCGGCGGATCTCTCCGAAGGCCACCTTCGCCTCCGCATAGGTCGGCTTCTCATAGGCCCTCTGGAGCTTCTTCCGCATCTCCGCCTGCTGGCTCTTCGGCAAGTACTTCAGCACATTCTCCCGCTTGTGCCACTGACAGCGCTGCACCAGGGCATACTGCCCAAAGACCTTCTCCACAGCCTTGCGCAGCCCCTTGCTCCCATCAATCACCACCAGGAGCCCCCGGTCATACCTCAATCCCCGATCCACTAATCTCTCCAGGAATTCTCGACACACCACCTCGTTCTCCGTTCCCGCCTGGACAAACCCCAGGAGGACCTTTCTCCCCTCCAGGGTCACCCCCACCGCCACCACCATCCCATCCTCCGCAAAAGTCTTTCCGTCCAGCACTATCACGACAATGTCATAGCCCTCCAGCCTTCGCTCTTGGATCTCCTTCAGCTTCTTCAGGGTCGCTCGCCGAAACCGCCGGGACAGGGTGGAGGCACTGAGCCCAAAGGCCTCCGGCACCGCTTCCACACACTCTTCATACGCCCGACAGCTCAGCCCCCGTAGAATCCTCAGCAGAACGCCGGTATCGGCCCGCCGGGGCTCCTGCAACGCCTGATACGCCTGCAGGGGCACTTCCTCATTCCCCCCCTGGTCTCTCACCCTCGGCACCTCCACGGGAAGCTTCTGATCCGCAAGATACACACTGCCCCGCTGGCTCCCCCAGCGCACATGCCCAGGCAGTCCTCCCTGCCGAGAATATCTCTTCCCGGCCAGAGCCTCGACCTCCCGCTGCAAAAGTTCCGCCACATGCTGCAGTCCCAGGGGAATCAACTCCTGAATGAGCGCCACCCGAGTGTCAATCTCCTCCCGCAGAACCTGCCTCTGCAACGCCTGGCGCCCC
>Ga0315296_10001245_pt1 | contig 22289 bp, 23 predicted proteins | sample YL17G14_18_MG_FD_203921 | JGI IMG/M metagenome (GOLD analysis project Ga0315296, IMG submission 203921) | Sediment microbial communities from Yellowstone Lake, YNP, Wyoming, USA - YL17G14_18 | ecosystem: Environmental > Aquatic > Freshwater > Lake > Sediment | place: USA: Wyoming | collected...
CAGGTACTCCTGGTGATTTGCCAGGCTGTAGATGTACTTGTCCAGGTACGCCCGCGTCCCTTCCTCCGTCTTCGACATCTCGACCCACTCCCGCAAGAATTCCTCGTCCCGGGCGTAACAGTAGACCATTTCGCCGGGATGGGAACCGTAGGGGGCATGGACGACGGCGTCCACCAGGTAGTAGGGAATGATCGTGCGGTCGGGATAGCGGCGGATCTCCTCGGTGTCCACGATCTCTTCGGCGCTGACGATGAGCCGCCTGCAGGCACGCGACATCTCGAAGGCAAAGCCCGAGATGCCTTCGACCTGGGCGTTGCCGTACTTGTCGACGCGGTGGACGTGGATGAGGCCCACGTCGAGGATCAACGCGGGCAGGAGGCAGATCTTTTGGCCGGTGAAGGGGCATTCGACGACCTTGGCGGCGCTGTATTTGAAGGTGTCGCTCCCCAGCATCGCCCGCACGGGGATGAAGGGCACGCCCATCGCCGTAGCCTTGAAGCGCCAGGTAATGCCGCCGTTGGACCACTCGACGACCGATTCGACGCGGCCACTCTCGACCTCGCGCCGCAGCGCGTTGGAGGTGCCATAGACCTCCAGGCCGATGTAAGTGATGTCCAGTTTCTTGACCAGCCTGGCCCCGAACCACAGGTCCAGTTCGGTCACGCCCTGGCCCGCTACCCGCAAGTCCCTCTTGTTCTGCCGCACGACCTCCCGCACGAGGGTCATCGGGCAGCGCACGGTGCCGTAGAGTTCGGTGCCGATGTAGCAGCCGTCGTAAACGAAGCGGGAGACGGCTTCCGCATCCGTCATCACCTTGTCCACCAGCGCGCGCGACTTCTTTTCCCGGTTCCATTCGCGGAAGGCGTCCAGGTCAGGCGGCTGGATCAGTTCCCCGATGCCAGATTCGATGACGTGCAAGGTGACTCCTCCTTCCTTTGGTAGTAGGTCAGTAGATGGGTAATGAGTAGATGAATAGATGAGGATAGGTCTACTGAGATCACTCCTCCTTTTTCTGCTGCAAGGCCTGCCTGGCGGCCTGGGCGTAGATGGAGACGGGCAGTGCGTCAATCGCCTGGTTGAAGCGACGGACAGCCTCGGCCTCGCGCCCTGTGCGGCGGCAGGCCAGGCCCAGGTTGTAGTAGCCAGCGGCCAGGTACTTGGCGCCTGGCCGCATCTGCTCGTCGGCCAACGCTTCCTCGAGCGTGAGGTAGGCGACTTCGGGTTCATGCATACGCAACTGGGCCACCCCACGGTTGATGAGCACGATCTGGCGGCTGACGGCGTCGGGGCCCAGGCGCAGGGTGAACTGGTAGAGGTCGAGCGCCTGCTGATACCGGCCGCGCGAGGTGAACCCATTGCCCAGGTCCACCAATAGCCGCACGCGCATGGTGACCAGGTAGATGACGATGAGGAAGAGGATGGGGTGAACCGGCACGGAGGCGAACGTGAGCAGAACACCGATGGCGGTGACGAGCAGCCCCTCGACGGCGAAGCGCGTGGATAGCCCCTGCCGGCGCATGAAGGAGAGCGCGCCGAACCCCAGGAGGTATAACAGGCCGACGAACAGGATCAGTAGGGAAGGGTGGAGGTTAGCAAATTGGTACATTGAACAGGCTAAGCGAACAGGTACTGGGCGGTACGCCCCAGCATCTCCACGCCGCGCACTTCGCATTCAAACAGTGGCACGATGGCACGCACGTCGGGGAAACTGCGCCAGATTTCCTCCATGTGGGCGTCCTGCATGGCGACGCGGTTGCGCACAAAGTCGGGTGCACCTTCGTCCACCATCGCTTTGTCAATCACCAGGTTCACCACCACGCCGCCCACCGGGATGCCAAAGTCCTGGAACCAATTGATGAAGCGCTTGATGACGGCGATGGGCAGCGCCTCCGGCAGCGTGACGAAGAAGAAGGCGGTCTTGTCTGCGTCGGTGAGCAGCCCCTTGGCCTGCTCCATGCGTGTGCGGAGACCGAGGAGATAATCCATCAGGGGATCCTTCTCCTTCTTCTTGCTATAGGATAAGAGTTCCCGCAGCGACTTGGCCTCTTCGCGGCTCTGCATCATCTTGTTTACCCACAGGCCATACACACTCGACATCCCCAACAGGCGGCGGGCGTTGGCCGTAGGCGCGGTGTCGAAGACGTAGGCATCGTATTTGTCCTCGAACATGAGGTCAATCATGTTTTCGAACATGGCCGACTCTTCGAAGGCCGGGTTCATGGTGGCCGATTCGACGAACTCGTCAGCCTTGGTCTTGATGTCGGCGTACCTGAGGAACCATTCGATCTTTTGTGTCAGTTCGACCTTCGACCTGGCGATGGTGTCTTTGGTGTCAATCTCGTAGGCCTCCAGGTTCGGCACCCCCTGCACGGGGGTCGGCGCGCCGAAGACGTCCTGGTCGAGCAGGCTGCTGAGCGAGTGCACCGGGTTGGTCGAGGCCAAAAGCGTGTGCTTGCCCTGGCTGGCGATCCACAGTGCGGCGGTGCCGGCCATGACGGTCTTGCCCACGCCGCCCTTGCCGCCGAAGAAGATGTACTTCATGGCAGGATGCTCAGTCAAAAACTGACGGGTGTTTTCTTTAATCATGGGGCTAGCCTCCAAACAGTGCGTCCGCGACCTTGCCGATCATCTCCAGGCCGGTGATGTCTCGTTCAAACTCTGGCACCTGCGTCAGTACCTCGTTGCCGAAGGTCTGGTCTATCCGCTTGAGGTAGCGCTCCTGCATCTCGATGCGGTGCCGCAGGTACTCCGGGATGTCCTGGTGGGCCAGTTCCGGCGGGATGACGCGGTTGACGATGTAACCGCAGATGGGCACCTGGTATTTGGCGAACAGTTTCGCCGCCGTAAGCGTATCCAGGATGATCATCTCTTCGGGCGTGACGACGAAGAAAAAGGCGGTCTTTTCACGATCGGTGAGAATACCGGAAGAGGTGTTGATGCGTTGTTTGATGTACTGCAATTCGGCCAGGATCTGGTCTTCCTCGGTTTCCTTCTTACGCTCCATGATGGCCGCTACCTGGGCGTATTCCTGCATCTCCTCGCGCAGTGCGGTGATTTTACCGATCCACTCGTCGTAGACGCTGGCCATGCTCAGGTAGTAGAGTGCATGGCCAAGCGGCACCAGGTCGTAGATGTAATAATCGTATTCCCCGCCGACGACGATGTCCACCACGGCATCGAAGATGGCGCTTTCCTCCATCGCCGGCTCGGCCGCGGCGGCCTGGATGTAGTTCTCGATCTCCTCGGGTATCTCGTCCAGGCCGTACATGTCGCGGATTTTCTGGCGGATCTCCTCCTGGTACTCCCGGATGTGCCGGTCGGCGTCAATCTCCTGGGCGAAGAGGTGCGGCATGATTTCCACGGCACCTTTGCCGAAGATGTCCCGTTCGAAGATGTCGGAGAGGGAGGCCTGGGGGTCCACCGAGAAGACCAGCACCTTGTAGCCTTGCTGGGCCAGCCAATAGGCGGTGGCAGCCGAAAAGGTGGTCTTGCCGAGCCCTCCTTTGCCGCCGAACTCGATGTAGCGGCGGTTGGGGTGTGCCTTGAAAACTTGTGCTAGTGACAATGTGTTCTCCCTGCACTGATGTTATGTCTGGGGTAAGATGCAAGACGCAGGATGCAAGATGCAGGATGCAAGACGCAGGATGCAAGACTCTTGCCTCTTGCTTCTTGCTTCATGCTTCATGCCAGCGCGTCGGTCAGGTCGCGTTCGCGCAGCATGCGCCGTTTCCACGTGCTGATCTGTGGCACGACGTAGGGGAGCAGGCGCAGCGAATAATAGGGTGGCAGGATGGGGATGCCCAGCAGGTCACCCATCGTGATCAGGATGAACAGGTGCTCCATGCTGCCGCGCGTCTTGAGCGCAAAGCGGGTCATGTCGTGGCCGGCCATGCCGTAAAGAAAATCTTTGGCCGCATGGCCAAACTTTTTCAGTGCACTCTCTTGCTTTTCTTCTTCGGTCATTGTACCTCCACTACGAATTACGCATTACGCATTACGTGTTGCGTGTTGCGTGTTGCGTGTTACGTGTTGCGTGTTCCGTGTCACTCTCAATCCACTCCTTCGATCAGTCCGGCCAGGTCGGTCCAGTCGCGCTCGCGGAGGAGGCTCCGCTTCCAACGGTTGATGGCAGGGACGACGTAGGGCAGGAGGCGGAGGGTATAGTACGGCGGCAGGATCGGGAGGCCGATGAGGTCGCCAAAGGTAATCAGCACGAAAAGGCGCTCCACCTCCCCTCGCTCCCGCTGCACGCCGCGCGCCCACTCGAAGGTGGTCATCCCATAGAAGACCTCACCTATGGCATGCGCCATGTGGCGTACGCTGTCCCACACCTTCTCCCAGGCGAGCATTTTCACTCCCGGCCGCTGCTCATTACGAATTACGAATTACGAATTACGTGTTACGTTTGGCAAGCCGGTGACATGCACTCAGTGCTCCATTGGCGATGGGAGGGCCGGGGGCAGCCCTCCCATCGTACCTATGTGCGATTACTAGGCCTCGGCGGCCTTCTCCCGCGGCTTGCGCAGCGCCTTCCAGCCGTCTACGATGAGGAAGGCGGCTGCCACGATCAACACCAGCGCGATGATCCCCACGAGGACGGACGCAATGACAGCCTGGACCGTGATGTCGGGAGTGGCCAGTTTCCTGAAGTTGGAGTAGGCCAGGAAGAGCAGGGCGGCGATGGTAGTGATAATCATGAAGCCCGCCGGGTAGAGCGCCCAGGTATTCTTTTTGCCCTCCGACATCAGCCACAGCGAGACCAGCAGCAGGGCCAGGCCAGCCATCAACTGGTTGGCAGCGCCGAAGGCCGCCCAGATGGTCAGCCAGGGGATGATCCAGATGAAGAGCAGCGTCAGGAGCAGCGCCACGACAGTGCCGACGTGGACGTTCTTCATCACGGGCAGCGCATCGCCCAGCAGTTCGGCGCTCGCGACGCGCATGAAGCGCACCACCAATTGCATGATGGTCAGCCCCATGATGGTTAGGAAGACAGAGCCGTAGGCCACGCCGAACTCCTTGGGGATGCCGACGTAGGCCAGGAAGTTGGCCAGTCCCTTAGAGAAGACCCCGAGCGCAGCGCCCGCGCCGCCGGCGTCCTGGTAGCCCTGGAAACTCCCGAAGGCGACGGTGGCGGTCAGGAAGGCGACGGTGGCGAACAGCATTTCCAGGAACATGGCACCACCACCCACCGGCAGCGCGTCGGTCTCCTTCTCCAACTGGCGGGCTGTGCCAGAGGTGGAGACCAGGCTGTGCCAGCCGGAGATCGCACCGCAGGCGATGGTGACGAAGAGCATAGGCCACAACGGCCCGCTGGCAGTGGTGAACTTGGTGAAGGCCGGGAAGTCGCCCATCCCCGGGTGCCAGATGAGCAGGCCGATAATGCCGCCCAGCATGCCCAGCGAGACGATCCAGAAGGAGACGTAGTTGATCGGCTGCGCCCAGGCCCAGATGGGCAGCACCGAGCCCAGGTAGCAGAAGATAACCACCAGCAATGAGCCGATGATTTGGGCTTGCGTGTTGCCGAGGAACCAGGCGGGGGACACCACCTTGTCCTCGACCTTCTGGAAGCCATAGATGAGGGAGAAGAAATTGGACACGGCCGGCAGCGTGCTCAGCCAGATGCCCACGAAGGTGAGTACGACGGTGACGACGGTGGTGAGGATGATGTCCTGCTTCCACTTGTAGGTCATCTGGCCGGCCAGGATGCCCATCAGCACCACCGCGATCATGCCGAATGGCACTTTAGGATTGATCATCAGGGTCTTTCCGACTGCGATGCCGAAGGCGCCCATGATCAACAGCAGGTAGAAGTAGATGAAGAGCATGAGGATGTTGCGCGCACGGGGCGAGATGAGCTTGTAACTCAGCGCGCCCATCGTATCTCCCCCGCGGCGCACACCCATGATCATCGCACCGTAGTCCTGTACCCAGCCGATGAAGAAGGTGCCCAGGATGACCCAGATCAGCGCCGGCAGCCAGCCCCACTGAACAGCAATGATGGGGCCGGTGATCGGGCCTAGCGCGGCGATGGACTTGAACTGATAGCCAAAGAGGACGTTGCGGCTGGCCGGTGTAAAGTCCACCCCGTCCATGTACATCTTCGCCGGGGTAGCCTTCTTTGCGTCGGGCTGGACGATGCCACGGTCAATGCGCCGTGCATACACGAAGTAACCCAAGCCGACGCCCAAGGCTCCCAGGATCAGCACGAAAATCGAATTCATCGCTTACCCTCCTTATGGTTAAAAGCGGCTAATAGAAAAGCACAGTTTGGCTGTCTCTCTGCGCACTTCTTTCGACTCTCTGATCCGCTCTAGCACCTCCTTTCGCCCCCGAACTACGCGCCTGGCGTAACACTGGAATCCCGCCAGTCCGGCGACTGGCGATCATCACCGACGTGAGACGAATATCGCTTATTAACGTGTGTCGTTCCCGCTATCGTAGCCTGAAGGTCTGTGAGAAACGTCTGGCTGGGTGTGGCGAGCAGCCCGACCACGCTCACCTGCACCTGGACGTGTGGGTCAGTTTTGCGCCAGGAGAAGCGGTGCAGATGCTGAGAGTATGTTTCCAGCCAGTGTTCCAAGCGTGCGACCTGGCTCTGGGTGCCTGGGCCCCGATGTGCGATGGCCAGGTCATCTGGTCCCTCATACCACGTCCAGGGTTGCGCCTGCTCTTTGCGCAGGGTGCGCGCCGTTTGCCCCTGGGTGGGCACAATCTCGACCTCGCCCCGGCGCGGTGAGCGGAGCGTCGCCTTTATTATAAGCCAGTCGCGCTTGCTGCGCAAGCGGTCAAACAGCCACAGCGGCAGTATCTCGCGGTTCTCTAAGAGCAGCGTGATCTCCAGTCGCCGGAAAGGCGCAGTCGCGTGAATGACGTTGATGCGGGCTCCCGAAGCGGGCGAGCCAAGCCAGCCAGCCTCCCGTTCGCCGCCCAGCGCGTCCAGCCCTGCCTCCAGCCAACTAAAAAGACGCTGCCCGCGGCGGCGGTTGTAAAGGTATCCTCCGCCATACCACAGCACCAGCACCGCACACAGCCCGATGATTGCGACGACTGCCGGGTCCATGTCTCTGCTTGCTCCCCAATGCTACAACACGCGATGGGGCGGAAGGATACGAGAAACCAGGTTTTTCCAAAAAACCTGGTTTCTGTTCTCTTCTACGGCAAGTGCTCCAGGATCGCCTGCGCACCTGGCCGGTCGTTGGGGTCACGGCTGACGTAACTCCACACGATGCGCCCGTCCGCGTCTATGACGAACACGGCCGGCGCGGCCAGTCCGTCGCCCCACAAGTTGTACACACCGTAGGCCTCGGCCACGCGATGCTCAGGATCGGCCAGCATGGGATATGGGATGCCGGCCCGTTGGCACCAGCCTTCCACGGATTCGAGCGATGCCACCGCCACCGCGACCACCTCTGCCCCAGCCTCCTGGAACATTGGGTACGTGTTCTGCAACTCGACGAGTTGCGGATCGGGACTTCAGCCGCTGCGCTGGAAAAAGGCCAGCACGACCGGGCCCTGGGCCAACTGCTCCGACAGCGTGAGCGGGCTGCCTCCAGCGCGTTCGAGTGTGAAATCGGGCGCAATTGCGGGGAGCGCCAGAACCGGCGTAGGGTAGGGCATCTCGGTTGCGGGCAGGGGCAGGGGCGACTGGGCCATCGTCGCGGTGGTGGGAGTGGGCAGGGGCGAGGTGAACGGCGTTGGGATTGGCGACTGAGCGGTGGAAGCAACCGGCGCTGCCGTGTTCTCGGAAAGTGGGGTGGAGACCGCCGGGGTGATCATGGAGCCAGGCTCGCCTGGCTTGCGTCCCAGGAATGCCAGCAATAGCGCCAGCCCAGCCACGATGGCGATCCCGATGCCGAAGATAGTCCAGGTACGGGAGGAGATTTTCTGACTCATCATTGTATACCTCTTTTCGGGATACACAAAGCGTATCACATCTTGGCCGGCTTGTCAAACGGGAGGATGGAGGGTGGAGAATGGAGGATGGATTGTCACGCGGGACTGGAGAATCTGCCTCACGGTTGCGTTATATTCGCGATAGGATTAGAATAGAAATTTAGCGCGAGAGGGCGTGGACTTGACTATTTCAAGGGTATGGCGGGCAATGCAACCTGGCGCAAGGAGGAGTCAATGACGCGTCGTGATCAGTGGGTGATTCGTGTTGTGGTGCTGGTGGTCCTGGGGGTGATCGTGTATGCGTTGCTGATCACCAACAGTCCCGCCTTCACTTTCATGCTTCCTACATTGGCTCCTACTGTTCCGCCTCCCACGCTGGCTTCTATCGTATCTGCCTCTACACCCACACCAGAGCCTCCCACTTTCACGCCGGTCCCGACGCCCGACCCGACGGCGACCTTTACCCCCAGTCCCACGGCTACCCCCACCGAAACTCCCACTCCCACGCTCACGCCGACTCCCTTTTCGCTCGGCCAACCGGTGTTGATCGGCGTGACGCCCACGCTCTCCGATACGACACCTATTCCCACGTCCGTGCCGGTCGCGCAGGTGGCTCCTGGCGCGATCAACATCGTCGTGTTAGGTAGTGACCGCCGCCCCGATTGGAATGACTGGCACACCGACGTCATCCAGGTCGTCTCCATCCAGCCGATGATACCGGCGGTGACGGTGCTCTCCATCCCCCGCGACCTCTACGTCTACATTCCCGGTTTCCAGATGAGCCGTATCAACTTCGCCGACATGTACGGCGAGTTGTATGGCTATAAGGGCGGCGGGCCGGCGCTGCTCCAGCAGACGCTGCTCTACAACCTGGGCATCCCGGTGGACCACTACGTGCGTACCGACTTCGACGGACTGATCGGCATCGTGGACGCGCTCGGTGGCGTGGACATCCCGGTGCACTGCCGTCTGGAGGACCATTGGCCCTACCCTGACGCAAATGGCGAGTATCCGATCAAGGTGTTGGAGCCGGGGATACAACACGTGGACGGGGAGACGGCGCTCTGGTACGCCCGTTCGCGCCTGACCTCCAGCACGTTTGCCCGCGAGCGACGCCAGCAGCAAGTGCTGCAGGCGATATGGCACAAATCGCGCAGCCTAGACCTCTTGCCCCGCCTCCCACAGTTGTGGGAGCAATTTCGGGGTATGGTCGTCACCGACCTGGAGTTCAACGACGTGGTGGCGCTGGCCGAAATCGCCTTCCGGCTCAACGAGCAGAACGTGCGCTTCCGCAACATCGGCTTCCAACAGGTCATTCCCTGGACGACACCCAACGGTGGTTCTGTGTTCCTGCCTAACTGGGCGGAGATCGAGCCGGTGGTGAGCGAGGCGCTGGGGCCGGTACCGGAGGGGCGGCTGTGGCGGACGCTTCAGATGGTGGAAGTGTGGAATGGAACGGGCAACGCGGGGTGGGAGCAACTGGCGGCCGACCGGCTCTTCCGCGAGGGCTTTGCTGCAGCCATCGGCCAGTCCGACCGGCAGGACTATCCTCAGACGCGGCTGGTTGACTTTACGTCCGCGGTCAAGGGCAACGCTGTCCCTTATCTGCAGTGGATGTTCAACGTTTCAGCCGAGAACGTCGTCTCTGCGCCGGATCCGAACGCGGGCGTGCAGTATCGCCTGATCGTCGGCGTGGATTATCAGACGTGTCGTAGTCCATGAAGTAATGCGTAATCCGTAATCCGTAATGCGTGTTCCGTGTTTCGTGTTTCGTGTCCCGTCCTCACGCAACACGCAACACGTGCGCACTATGGAGGGAGGGGACATGATGTACACGCAGCGTCTTAACCGTTTGATTGAGCAGGCCAGTGCGCATGGGTTCGACGTGCTGGCGCTGGTGCCTGGGCCTGACCTGTTCTATCTCACCGGGCTTTCATTTCACCTCAGCGAGCGTCCCATCGTCGCGCTGTTCCCGGTGGATGGGCCGCCCGCCATCGTCCTGCCTGCGCTTGAGGCGGTCAAAGTCGCGCAGACAGCGGTGGAACTGGAGGTGTTCCCCTACACCGACGAGGAGGGACACACACCGGCCTTCCAGAGTGCCTGTGCGTCGCTCGCGCTGGCCGAGTGCATCATCGGTGTGGAGGCTTTGCAGATGCGGCTGCTGGAGGTGCGACTGCTGGAGCGGTACGGGCCGGGCTGCCGCCTCGTCCCGGCCGAGGATGTGCTGGCCGAACTGCGCATGTGCAAGGACGAGCACGAACTGAGCGAGATGCGGCGCGCCGTCGCAGCCACCGAAAGGGCACTGGGGTCTACGATGCACCAGGTGGAGGCGGGGATGACCGAACGGGAGGTCGCCGCACTGCTGACGATCGAGACGCTGCGGGCTGGCGGGGAAGAGATGGCGTTCTCGCCCATCGTCGTGGCCGGTCCCAACGCCGCCTCGCCCCACGCCGTCCCTTCCGACCGTCCTATCCAGCCAGGCGAGCCGATCGTCGTGGATTTTGGCGCAACTGTCGGGGGCTACGCGGCCGACATTACGCGCACCTTCGCCATCGGCACGTTGGAGCCGGAACTGGCCCGCGTCTACGAGGTCGTGCGGGCAGCCAACGGGGCCGGGCGGGCAGTGGCCAGGCCAGGGATGCCGGCCGAGGAGGTGGACCGGGCGGCACGGGCGGTGATCGAAGCGGCCGGGTACGGCGAGTATTTCATCCACCGCACAGGTCACGGGCTGGGGCTGGAAACGCACGAGCCGCCTTACATCGTCGCAGGGAACCGGCGCCCGCTGGAGCCAGGGATGGTTTTCACCGTCGAGCCGGGCATCTACCTGCCGGGGCGGGGCGGGGTGCGCATCGAAGACGACGTGGTCGTGACCCCCGGCGGCGCGAAGAGCCTGACGACGTTTCCACGCGAACTGGCCGTGCTATGAGGAGCCAGACTTCCGAAGTCTGGGAGACTTCGGAAGTCTGCACCCAATGCTTTGCCTGCCAGCAGCCGCCTATTTCAGCACGATAGGTCAGAACACCAATCGCTCTATTGGGGCAAGTTTGGAATCCAGCGCCAGGCAGTTCCATCGCTGGATACTTGTGGTATGCCAAACTTCCAGTGTTGTGATCCCTGGCCTGCGCCCGTGATACCAGGTGATTCGTCCCATTCAGGCTGTCCGCCTGGGTTACGGTCGTAAGTCACAAAGAAAAGTCGCGACTGCGTTGTAATCTCTGGGATGTATCCTGTGAGCGTCAGGGTATCTGATTCAGCATCTACCTCAATATCCGCAAATTGAACGACTTCCATGCGGTTGTCGTCTGGGTTGTATTTATAAACATAGACTTCTACCGCGTCTTGTATGGGTATAGTAACAGGCGAGTTTGGTGTGTAGACAGCGTGAAAAGCCATCAATTCGTATTCTGCCCCTGTTGCATGGTACCACGGACAACCAGTCTGAGGGTCGTTGTCTATGTCTATACCCACCTCCCAACTGTATTCAATCTCATGATCACCTACTCCAGGTCGGTTGAAAGTCAACTCAGGAGGAACATCTCTGAGGTCGAAAGTGACTTGCAACGTCCCTCCGCCCAATGTGCTATTCAATACCGTCTCGCTTAACGTGCTGTGCATCCTGATAACGTCAATGCAAGCGAGTGATACGTCCATTTCCGTATCAGGCAGTGTCTGGCCGGGATGGAAACCGTAAAGACCGGAGTTCCGATCTACCAGAGGGAGATAGGTGGTGAAGGCTGGAGTGAACGTCAAGATGGAGGTGTAACCTAACGTGGCTGGGTTTCGAACGGCGTGGGCCAGGTCTCCCGCGTTACTTGCAGGCAAGGCGTTGGGAGATGGTGGGTTGGCGGCATTCACTTCTGAGCCTTTAGCGCCGAAAGCCACGACGAGCAAAAGGACCAAACCTGCCACGCAGACGAACACGGATGCGATTCGCGCTTTCATTGGATGCCTCCTCGTATGGATAGATGCGGGACATAGCGTACACGATTACTACCCACTATACCACACAACACTTACCGGAAACTTAACTGGCAGCTTCTTTTCTCCTCCACCATCCGCCACAGGGCGCGCACCTCTTCCGATGGCTCCAGATTCAGTTCGTCGAGCACCTCTCGCCAGCGCACTACCTGCCGAGCGGCCAGGTCACGCCGCCCCCGTGCCAGGTAGCCCAAGACCAGGGCGCGACGTGCCATTTCCTCGGCCGGTTCCACGACCAGCAGCCTTTCCAGGAAGGGCAGCGCTTCCTGGTCGCCGGTGTGGGCGATCAGTTTGCGCAGCGCGTCCGCGTACAGTCTTTCCAACGCCTGCCGCTGTATTTCCACCTCGGGTGGCAAAGCCCAGCCCGCATCCTCCAAATAGGGTCCGCGCTACAGCGTCACCGCTTCCCGAAGGGCGGCGACGTCGCCATCCGCTGCCAGGGTCTGGAAAGCCGTGACGTCCAGCCAGTGCGGCGCGTCGAAGTTGAAGCGATAACGCCTTCTTTCGTGCAGGATATGCCACGAATCGCGGGCGCGGCGTGGTCCTGGTTCCAGGGCCTGGCGCAGGCTATGCAGTGTGACGTGGAAAACGTTGGCTGCTTGCTCGGCCGGGCGAGCGGGCCACAGCGACATGGAGAGCTCTTCCCGCGTCGCGCCGGTGGGGCCTTTCCAGAGCAGGTAGGCCAGCAGTGCCTTGGCCCTCTCAGTGCCCCAGGTGGCCTCTGGGATGGGCTTTCCTTCACGAGCCACCGACAGTGGGCCCAGTATGCGTATTTCCAGCAGCGCATCCACGGATGGCGTAGCCTGGCACGTGGAGGTTGCCACCTGTTCTTCCAGGCGCCGCAGCGCCTGTTCGTGGAGGTGGGCGGCCTCGAGGTAGCCGTTACACGCCTTGCACAGTCGCACCATCCGTTTGGCAAGACTTAGTTCAACTTGCAGTCGTTCGGGGCCAGTCGTCTCGGCCAATAGACCTTTGGTAAGGACAAGGATGCAGTTCACTACGCCCGCCAGGATGATGAACAGGATGGGGATAAGAAGGTAGTGGATCTGGCGATGCAAAGAATTGCAGCAAATGCTGTGACCAAGAAGGAGTTCGCGACGCATCGTTGTAAAGAGGTTGAGCAATTTCCTGGAATGGCCGGAGGCGACTTTGTTGCCCCTCAAGCCTAGGGCGGTACCGCCAGGGCTCGCGCCTGGGCCTCGGCGTTGTAGGAACTGCGCACGAGCGGGCCGCTCTCGACCCAGCGGAACCCCATCTCGGTGCCTCGTGCCCGCAACGTCTCGAATTCCTCCGGCTCGTAGTAGCGGGCGAGGGGAAAATGCTGCTTGCTGGGCGGAAGGTACTGGCCGACGGTGAGGATGTCCACGTCGGCCTCACGCAAGGCGCGCATGACGTCCAACACCTCGTCCACCGTTTCCCCCAGCCCGACCATCAGCCCGCTCTTGGTGAGCGCCTCCGGCCACAGGACTTTGGCGTTGCGCAGCACCCCTAGCGACCACTCATAGCGGCACTGGGGCTGCACCGCGCGGAAGAGGCGCGGCACCGTCTCGACGTTGTGGTTGAGGACGTCGGGCCGCTCGTCCATCACGGCTTTCAGCGGCTCGCTACGCCCACGGAAGTCAGGGATGAGCACCTCGATCGTGCAGCCGGGCTGGAGCGCGTGGATGCGGCGGATGACGGCGGCGAAGACGGAGGCTCCGCCGTCGGGCAGGTCGTCGCGGTCCACCGAGGTGATAACGGCGTGCTTGAGCCCCATCGCAAGCACGGCCTGGGCCACGTGCTCCGGCTCGTCGGGGTCGAGCGGAGCGGGACGGCCGGTCTTGACGTTGCAGAAGCGGCAGTTGCGCGTGCAGGTATCGCCGAGGATGAGGAAGGTGGCGGTGCGGTGGCTCCAGCACTCGCCGATGTTGGGGCAGTGGGCCTCCTCGCACACGGTGTGCAGTGTCTTGGCGCGCATCAGCCGCCTGATCCAATGATACGTTTCGCCTGTCGGTGCGCGCACGCGTAGCCAGGGAGGGCGGCGCATTGGAGTGGACATATCTACTCGTCGTCTACTGAAGATGGCTCCGGGATGGGCAAACCATCTTCTAACGAGCACTCGATCCAGGTGCGCTTGGCGTCTTCGATCATCTCTGCCAATTCATCCATTGTCTCGGCACAGGTAATGCAGCCAGGCAGATCAGGAATGGCTGCCGTATAACCGCTTCCGTCTGGCTCTGCATATATTTTGACACGATAGGGCAGCCGAGAGAGGGTTTCCTGACTGGTTCTGTTCTCTGTTACGTTAGACATTGGCTGTCCGTAGCCCACGTTCTTCAAGCAAGTGATAGACACGCCATATAGTCATACCCAGCTGTTCTGCCAGGTATCCCAGGCTGATCTCCCCTTGCTGATACTTTTCGTATAGTTCCGCAAGCCGCTGCTCAAATCGTTCTTCTACCAGGGCTTCCAACGCAGCGCTTTCATTCTGCCCGGTCCGAGCAGCGCGCGCTTTCACAAATTGGGCTATGTCTTCTTTCAAGCCAACAGTTACTACAGACATTTCCGTTCACCTCTGTCCAGTATGCTCAGGCTGTGCTTGACCATTCCAGCAGTATATCTTGACCTCGTTGCTTCGATCATACGTCGGGCTTGTTCCCGGTCCACTCTTGTGTCTTTCGCCAGGCGCAGAATCAAATCGAGTAAGAACGTTCTCACTGGGTAGATGCACTTTTCTGATCTCAATCGTTCCTTTCGTGACTCGGGCCGCCGCAATGATTGCATCCGGGTATCGGCCCTTTTCTGCTATCAACTCTTGCCTAACTGCTGATGGGATGATGATGTGGCAGTGGGGGAGGATATGATCTACGATCGGTTGACCATCTATCTCAAACTTACAGCAAGTAATTAGGGGAGCAGTATCGAAGATGGTCATCAGTCGCTTCATGATTTCACCTCCACTGTTATTTTACGTCGAAACCCGTTTTCCAGCAATCAGATCGTTATCCAGGCTAACCTGCGTTTTTCGAACGTTGTCAGCCGCGTGAAGCCGGCTGCCCGCGCCATCTCCAATGCTGCGTCGAGGCACATGCCGATGGCTTCGGGTTTATGCGCGTCGGAGCCGATGGTGAGGATCTCGCCGCCCAGTTCGCGGTACCAGCGCAAGACTTCAAACGACGGGCACGGTTCCGGCTGCCCCATGCGCAGCGGCGAGGTGTTGATCTCGAGCCCCTTGCCCCGTTCGACCAGCGAGCGCAGCGCGGTGCGGATCATGTCGGCGTACGGCTCTGGCCCGTCGTAAGCCTTGCCGAATTTGTGCGCGTCCCGCTTGACCAGGTCGAGGTGCCCCAGCACGTCAAAGTCACCTTCTGCGGCCAGGCGCACCACCTGGCGGAAGTAGGCCGCATAGGCCTGGTGTAGTGGCTGCTCGAAGAAGGGCTCTTTCCACGCCACCTGCATCCCGTCGGCGTAATGGGCCGAACCCAGGACGAAGTCAAACTCGCCCGCCGCCAGCACAGCCCTGTCTCGCTGGGCAAAGATGTGCGGCTCGCCCATTTCCAGGCCGGCACGGATGGTAAGCCGGTCGCGGTAGCGGGCGCGGCAGCGCTCGATCTCGGCCAGGTATTCAGCAGGGCGAAAGTATTCCGGCGGGTCGGCGGGGCCAAAGTCCACGTGGTCGGTAAAGGCGATCTCGCGCAGGCCACGGGAGATGGCCGCCTCGCAGGCCGCCGCCATCTCATTGTGGTTGCCATCGCACGAGAAGGGGGTGTGGATGTGATAGTCAGGTGGAAAGTTCATGAGGACTGATGATCTGCCATTTGTTCATTGTTCATTGACTCATTGTTCATTTTGCTATATGTGAATGGCTTCTCCGAATACTCCATGTGCCGCTTCCATCAGCACCTCGCTCAGCGTGGGGTGGGCGTGCACGGTGCGCGCGATCTCCTCCGGCGTCAGTTCCCAGTGGCGGGCCAGTACCAGTTCCGGCAGCAGTTCCGTCACCTCCGGGCCGACCAGGTGCGCGCCCAGGATCTCGCCCGTCGCAGCGTCGGCCACGATCTTGGCGAAGCCTTCGTACTCGCCCAAGCCCAGCGCCTTGCCATTGGCGCGGAAGGGGAAGCGGCCCACCTTGACCGTGTGCCCGCGCTCGACGGCCTGCGCTTCGGTGAGGCCGAAACTGGCGACCTGCGGCTGGCAGTAGGTGCAACGCGGCAGCATCTCGTAATCCAGTGTGACTGTCTCCACGCCCGCGATCGTCTCGGCCGCGACGATGCCCTGGGCGGAGGCGACGTGTGCCAGCGCTAACTTGCCGGTCACGTCGCCGATGGCGTAGAGGCCGGGCACGTTCGTGCGCATGGAGGCGTCCACGACGACGTTGCCTCGCTCCATCTGCACGCCGAGCCCTTCCAGGCCCAGGTTCTCGCTGTTGGGCCGCACGCCGATGGCGACGAGCGCCCGTTCAGCCTCCAGCACCTGCTCGCCCTTCGACGGGCTCAGGGCAGGCTTCTTTTCATCTGCGACGCGCACGCGCACGCGCACGCCGCCGGCGCTCGTCTCGACGCCCTGGACGCGCGTCGAGGTGAGCAGCCGCACCCTGCGGCGTTTGAAGGCGCGCTCGATTTCGGCGCTGACCTCCGCATCCTCCAGCGGCACGGCGTGGGGGAGCATCTCGACGACGGTGACCTCGGAGCCGTAAGTGCTCCAGACGTGGGCGAACTCCATGCCGATCGGCCCGGCCCCGACGATGACCGCCGAAGCGGGCAACTGGCGCAGGACGATGGCCTCCCGGTAGGTCAGCACCCGCTCGCCGTCGGGGGCAATGCCGGGGAGCGAGCGAGCGCGTCCACCCGTCGCGACGATCACGTTGCGCGTGGCGAGCGTGCGCGTGCCGCCTTCATTTAGCGCTACTTCGACGGAGTTGGGCGACTTGAGCACGCCAGTCCCTTCGATGACCCCGACCTGGTTCTTGCGCATCAACAGGCCGATGCCCTTGACCAGCCGCTCGGCCACCTTGCGGCTGCGGTCCACGGCTGCGCTATAGTTGGCCTCGAAGCCGGCGACGGTGAAGCCAAACTCCTTGCCCTGGCCGAGCAGGGAGATGACCTCGGCGTTGCGCAGGAGGGCCTTGGTGGGGATGCAGCCCCAGTTGAGGCACACGCCGCCCAGGTGCTCTTTTTCGACGAGGGCGACTTTCAGCCCAAGTTGCGCGGCGCGGATGGCAGCGACGTAGCCGCCGGGGCCGGCGCCGATGATGGTGACGTCGTAAGGTTGTTCCATCGTGGTTTTCCTCCGATCAGTACTCCGAGCTGGAGCCGGTCTCCGACCGTGCCCCCTGGATACAAATCATGATTATTATACTCTCAAAGTGTTTGGACCACGAACGACGCGAAAAACCACGAAAGTCACGAAACCCTTTCGCGCTTTTCGTTCTTTTCGTATGTTTCGTGATCCGAACCCTTTTCATCCGGCGGCGTATGCACGAAGCGCTGCACTCCTAACGGTTTCTCCCCGAAGTTGACCAGCAGGCAGACTCGATAGCGACCCTGGTGCAAGTAGAGAAGGCACTGCTCAACGTCCTCGGGCAGTACAGCGCTTCTGGCTTTCGTTTCCAAGATCAACTCGTCGGTGTCGTTCCAGATGACAAAATCTACCCGCCGTTTGGTAACCACATGCACTCCTTTCGCATTGTATGACGCTTGGGCCCTTTTCGCGCCTTTCGCCTATTTCGCGTGTTTCGTGTTCCTACTGCGCGACCTCCACACCGGTCAGGACGAGGTGGTCGCCCACTGGCTGGCCCTCGAGCATTACGGGCAGGCGTTGACCGATGGCGACGTGGTAGAGGCCAACGATGAGCGTGTAGCGGCCGGGCGCAAGGTCCGCGGGGAGGGGGACGCCGTAGTGGTCTGCGAACACCTGGCCGGGCTGCCAGGCCGTGGTCGGCGCAAGGCCCGCGCCAGGCTCCGCGTCGCGTTGGGTCGCCAGTTGCCCCGCGCCGTCGAGCAACTGGACGGTGACCTTGTACCGTTCGGCGACGGGAACCTGGGCCTCCCAAAACAGCGTCACGGGCAGGACGTCGCCGGGCGCGAACCGCTCGCCCGCCAACGCGTAGCCGCGCAGCCGGATTTCAGCGCCGAAGCGGGCGTCGAGAGCGACAGCCGGATCTTCCGGCAGCGAGGCTATGCCGTAAGTCGCCAGCCGCACGCGGCCGTACCAGCGGTCGGCAGTCGGGTAGGTGTGTGCCGCCAGCCACGTTTCGACGAGCCGGCCGGGGTCGGATTCGGCGTCGCCCCAGTAGAGGACGTGGAGGCGCCGGTAGCGCCCGGCGAGCGGGGCCAGGAACGCTTGGGCCTCGTCGGGGGCGGGGTGGTAGGGGGCCGGGTGAACGTCCCGGTCAGGGTAGTAGTAGGTGAAGACTTCCCACTGGTTGGGCGCGTTGAGGACGATGCCATCGCCAGGGCGCGCCAGCGCGGCCACGTCGGCGGCAATCTGGCGGTAGTCGTCGCGGGCGCAGGCGGGGTCGAAGTAAAGATTACGAAGAGACTGGAAGGTGGTGGTCAGGTAGATTCCGAGGAGCAGGATGCAGGATGCAAGATGCAGGACTCTGCTTGCTTCTTGCTTCTTGCATCTTGCATCTTGCATCTTGGCTCTGGTGAATTGAGCGAGGTTTTGTATACCGTGGGCGATGAGGATGTGGAAAGGGGGGAGGACGACGACGAGGAATTTGAGCCAGGCGGGCTTGTAGAGGTCGAAGGTGAAGAGGAGAGCAACCGGGAGCAGGAGGTAGAGGGCGATGATGGCGACGCTGAACCAGCGCCCACCCGCTATGTCTGGGCCTTCGGGCGAAGAACCTTCAGGCCGGGGCCATAACCCCACGAGCAGCAGCGCGCCCGCACCTATGAGCGCCGCCGTGGCTTCTTCGAGCGGCAGTGTGACGCCGACGGAGAGCACGCGCAGCACGTCCAGCAGCGCCCGCCCCAGGACGGGCGCCTCTTCGGCAGACGGCCAGCCGGTGACGCTGCGGAGCGCGACCGGCAGCCACGGCAGGTAGAGGGCGACAATCGCCACCTGTGCCCCGGCCCACATTGCCAGCCAGCGCCAGCGATCCTTTGACCGGCGCGCCACGGCCAGCCACCACAGCCCGAATATGGCGTTATGGACGAGCAGGATGAAGGCAAAGGCATACTGGGTGTAGAGGCCGGCAGTGCAGGTGAGGACGTAGGCGGTACAAATAGCAAATAGCAAATAGCAAATAGCAAATGGTGATTTGCGATTTGCGATTTGCTGATTTGCTGATTTGTAGTTGGTCAGGAGGCGTACGAGTAGATAGGTTGAAGCCGCCGAGAGGGCAGCCAGCAACGCGTACATGCGGGCTTCTTGTGAGTAGTAGATGGCGAAGGGGGAGAGTGCTGCCAGAAAGGCCGCCAGCAGGCCGGTGGTTTTGCCGAAGAGGCGGCGGCCCAGGAGGTAGGTGAAGACGACGAGCACCAGCCCCGCCGCGACCGAAAGGGAACGCAGCGCAAACTCGCTTTGCCCCGCCAGCGCCCGCCAGGCGTGGAGCAGCAGGTAGTAGCCGGGCGGGTGGATGTCGGCGGCGGCGCCTTCCAGGATCAGGCTCACCGTCCGTTCGGCGATGCGGGCGGAGTTGCCCTCGTCGTTCCAGAAGGACTGTGCGTCGAGGCGGTAGAAGCGGAGGAGGGAGGCAAGGAGCAGGATGGCGAGCAGGATGCAGGAGGCAGGAGGTAGGAGGCAGGAAGCAGGTCGTTTCATCGTCGTGCCCGGTGGGGCAGGACGACTGAAGTCGTCACTACGAGTCATTTCCAGCCTTGGTCCGTAGTGGCGACTTTAGTCGCTTGTGGGGCAGGACGACTGAGTCATTTTCAGCCTTGGTCCGTAGTGGCGACTTTAGTCGCTTGTGACGTTGGACGACTGAAGTCGTCACTACGAGTACGAGTACGAGTGCGCCGAGCGCGCCCAGGACGAGCCAGGGGGACGGGTGCCAGGGGCGGTGGACGATCAGTGCATCCACGCCGACCTCGCCCGATACGGCAGTCAGGGTGATCTCGTGGCGCTCCCGGCGCCACCCCTTCGACAGGCTCAGGGCAGGGCAACGCGCCAGCCGTACCGGTTGCCCGTCCAGCGAGACACACGAAGGTGGGTCACCGTCCACACTTACCTCGACCACGCCGGAGCCCGGGCCGGGCACCAGCGTGAGCGATGCACCCTCGAACGAGAAGCGCAGCGCCGCGCCGGGTGTGGTCGTACGCCGATAGGTCCCCGCTGCCGCTCCTGCCCCTCGCTGACTCGCTGGCTCGCTGATTTGCTGATTTGCCGATTCGCCGATTTGCCGATTTGCCGATTTGCCGATTTGCCGATTTGCGATTTGCACCGTCTCCCACTCCCCCTGGTACTCCAGCGCCCAGTGATCCTCCTGGTGCGTACCGGGGTAGAGCGTCGGGGTGAGGCTGGCCGTGTACGCGCGCATTGCCTCGTAGACCGGCAGGGGGGTAAAGTCCGGCTCGACCATGCGGAAGTAGTACCACGACTGGTTGCGCTCGGTGTCGGTCGCGCGCTTGAAGAACCAGAAATTGATCACGCCGACCCACGGCCACTCCTCCAGCGCGCGCTGGTAGGCCAAGACTGCGTAGCGCGCCTGCTGCTCGGGCGTCACCTGGCCGTAGGCTCCCCAGCCCTGGACCGCCGGGGCGTTGGGCACGGCGTTCGAGTTCATCTCGCTGATCCAGATGGGCTTGGCTGCGTCGCCATTGGCGACCATGATGTCGCGGATGTAGAGTGGGCGGGCGAAGTTGATGTTGAGCGGCTGCATGCGATGGTCGGTGGGGCCGGACCAGAGCATGTAGTCGTTGATGGAGAGAACGTCGAAGCAGGCGGCAGCGCCCGCGTCGTACATGCGCTGGAGGAAGACAAAGTCGCTCAGGCCCAACGCAGGACCCGGCCCGGGGTCGAGCGAGACGGTGGGGGCCAGTGCGCCGCCGATGATGACGGCGTGTGGGTCGGCCTCTTTGGCACGGCGGTACCCTTCGCACAGGAGCCGCGTGTAGCCTTCCGGATCCACCGGCTGCTCACCCCACTCGGGGTAGATGTTGGGCTCGTTCCACAGTTGGTAGTAACGTATGCGCCCCTTGTAGCGCGAGACGACGGTGTAGACGTAGTCACCCCAGTCGGCCAGGTCGTCGGGCGGTGCGAAGGTGCCCCGCGCATCGCCGTCAGCGCGCGTCCAGGCGGGCGGGTTGCTCAGGCGCGGGACGATCTCCAGCCCATACCGCTCGGCCAGGGCCACGATCTGGTCGTACTTTTCCCAGGCGGAGCGGTAGGGCTCGTGCCGGCGGTCCTCAAAGTCACGCTTGCCGTGGATCTCGATGTCCTCCCAGGGAAACTCCTGGCGGAGCCAGTGGAAGCCGGCCCCGGCGACCATCTGCAGCGAGCGTTCCCGCTTCCACTCCTCCACTTCCTGTTCCAGGAAGACGTTGATGCCGAAGGGGTTGACGCCCGCGTGGGCCACCGGTACGTCGGGTGCCGTGCGCGGCTGGGGGTAGAGGACGTTGGTCGCCAGTTGGGCCATCCCGCGCACCTGGGGCAGCAGGTCCACCTCACCCGTGCGGGCGAACAGCCAGGAGGGGGGGGGGAGGGGAGGGGAGGGAAGGGAAGGAAGGGAAGGAAGGGAGGGAGGGGAGGAACGGGGGAATATCCACGTCCTCCAATGCGGCGCGGAGCCAACGGCGGGGAAAGGGTAGGCCGCCAGTGTCAAGAGCGCCAGGATGGCGCAGATTAGGGTGCGCTTGTACATTGCGCTTCGGACTAACCCCCGGGGGCTGGTCGTACCACCAGTACGTTGATGGGGCCGGGGACTTGTCCAGATGCCAGGTAGCCCCGCACCTCCTCGCGGGCCTGTTCGAACAGGCGGACGAGGTCATTGTCGGAGCCCTTGAACCCGGCGACGGAACGGCGGGCGCACGTGCAGCAGCCCAACGAGGCGCGGTAACTGTCGAGGTCGCAGGTGAGGCAACTGCCCAGTTTGATCATCATCAACGAAAAGCCCAGTATGTCCTCGTGGCCGTCGGGGACTGTGGCGAGATGGTCGACCAGCCTGGCCCACTCGGCTTCGCGCAGGCTGCGCAACTGTGGGATGCAACGGGACGAAAACAGGATTTCACTTTCAGGGTACATGGTCCACGGTTTCCTTTGCAATTTTGATGGCGTACATTGCCATGTACCAATGATAACACAAAAGCGGGCCGATTTCAAGCAGTTGGCCTAGATTCCTCGTCGCTGCGCTCCTCGGAATGTCGGCCGTCGCTGCGCTCCTCAGAATGACGGACGACGGAGGATCAGCCAGATTTCTTTCAGCGTGGGCCGTTTGCCGTAGACGAGCAGTCCCACGCGGAACAGTTTCGCTCCTGCCCACAGCGCCACCGGGATGG
>Ga0315296_10001246_pt1 | contig 22287 bp, 21 predicted proteins | sample YL17G14_18_MG_FD_203921 | JGI IMG/M metagenome (GOLD analysis project Ga0315296, IMG submission 203921) | Sediment microbial communities from Yellowstone Lake, YNP, Wyoming, USA - YL17G14_18 | ecosystem: Environmental > Aquatic > Freshwater > Lake > Sediment | place: USA: Wyoming | collected...
TGGCCGTCCTCGCTAAGTACTAGCATGGCACACGTTCGAACCTCAGACTCGACACCTGCAACCTCCTCCACCTTCAATACGACACTCGGTTGGGCGCACCTTCTGTGAATACAGGCTGTTGTTCAGGTTAGCGGGAAAGCTTCCATCTATGGGTTCAATCCGCAGCCAATCGTAAGTTTAGGAGGAGGAATCATTCTGAACGGGCTCCTATCGGCGCTTACGAACTTGGCGATAAGCCAAACCGCCAAGAGCGCTATCGTTGGACTTGTGAAACTGAAGAACTATGGCGTTCAAGCTAGCCTCACGTTTGACTTCGCCGGGGTTGCTAGGCAGTATACAGTTTATTCAAACCAAGGTTGGTCAGGACTTTTGACATGGAAGGACATCACGATTGGAGCGGGAATATCAGATAGCGCTACCGTCTCACTTGTCAAAGGCCGGAGCTACACATTCTCGGCTGTTTTGGCAGTTTGGTCCGCAGCTGGTGCCCCCGCAACATTTACAGTCGGCTGTCTCGTTATGTTAAGCGGGCCCGGCTTGGTCAGGCTGTCGATAAGCTAGACCTTGATCTTCGTCTGGGCTTCGTCGGACTAATCGCTCAGGGCAACACGGAGAACAGAGAGAGCTGAGCCATGTCATTGTTGCGGCCATCTTCATTTTCCTCCTCATCATCGGCGTACTTGTTCCTTAGGATACAATGAAGCCATAGAGAATAGCGGTTTTCAGACAGTTGCCTTGCTTTGGGATTTTGTACGTGAGAGTCTCTGCGCCTTCTATGGAGAATGATTGTTCCTGTACCGAGTACAGTGCCTGCCACAACGGCTTCTATCGGGAAACCGGGGACGCCCTTGTTTGGGTGGTAATCGAAACCGGATAAGCATTGTCTGAACAGATCAAAGCCTTGTGTCACGGCGAAAGACAGTAGGGTGAACACCCCGTGTCGTATCGCCACAGTACCATGAACCTACCGCTCCGCCCACTTCTGCACTTTCGAATTCTGCGGAGAAGCGGAAGTATTGCACGATGTGGTTCGGTGATTTGAGAGAAGAACTCCGCAATTGCGTGACCCGATTACGGGAGTTGGAAGTCAAGAGAATAGAAACGCAGACACTCTATTTGTGGCAACTGGCGGTTCACTCCGGGGATGCGAGGTTTCTCACACCGAACGAACGCAGACAAATAGCCGAGAAATATTTCGCGCTTGACAACTACAACTATGAGGCTGAGCTAGTTCGCAAGTTCGGAGAGGATTATCGTCAGTAAATCGGTTTGCGGAGCGAGAAACCCAAGAAAGCACTGTGCGACGAACGTTCTACGCAAATAGCCGATATGCAAAAGTCCCTCGCAAAGTCTACTGAACAGTTGGTCAACAGAGACGATTTCTGGCCCAGAGATTGCTCTGCTAGGTAATAGAAACCATGTCCCGACAGTTAATAGGGCCGAAGCCTGTCCCACAGAGTTAACAGAGCTTCTATCCTCTTGCGTTCAAACCATCCTGAATAGAGCGCTCCGCATTGCTCAACCGACCATACGATTTAGAAGCCGACTATCGCAAACCCTGTCTTATGACCGATGTCAGAGAAGAAATCGTGATTCCACTAGACCGAATCGATAGTGGACTCCAGCTCATCGCAGGAAACACACGGCGACTCATAGAAGACCACTATGCTCTGATGAGAGATGGAAGCGACTGGCACGCTGTGGCTCTCGCAATCTTTGCTCTGGAGGAACTTGTGAAGTACTACGTGTTGAAACGAAAGAAAGACGACGCGACTAAGAGACAGATGACGTCAGTTGAGGTAGAGGAGCTCCTGTTCGGGCGCGGTCGCGGAAACAGCCACAAGTACAAGCTGGACATTGCCAGAAAGGAGCATTTGATCCCGCCAGACACATGGACAATTCACAGCGCACGATACAACCGCGCCTATTACGACTCAGCACATTACGACACTGAGGACGTTGTCGTATCGGCGGCCTTGAGAACTCGAGATATATTCGCGGATTGGAAGCAAGGGGAGTGGGAGCATGGAACAGTCCTGGAAACATTGAGACTCAAGAACTTTGCAGATTCAATCATCCACTCGCTCGACCAACTTGAAACGAGCCTTTAATACTTGACGCGTCTTGTCATGGATGATCGCATTCTCGCTGATTTCCTCTGAACTCTGATTTCCTCAGAACGAGACCGGGACTAACTTGGCGAGGTTGATAGGTTCAAACGCTCAAGCGAAATGACAAAACCCCGAAACGGCGAATACATCAAAATCCGGGTCCCTCGCCTCGATAAGTCAGGAAACAGCCCGGACTGACGGTTCCATAATGTGGGCCGGGATAGGTTTACACTCTCGTTTAGAACTGTCAAATAAGCAGACTTTGAGCTGAAAATGAGCTGAAGTCAAGCTTAGAACGAGTTCAAGACCAGCCGACCGGCCATTTCTTGCGTCGATTGAGTGATCCGAGCTTGCCTCCTTGGATCCAAACAGGGAGGGTGAAATGGTTCAAGCAGACGACGGGCTTCATGCCTCTCTCCCCGAGATCAGAGACCATCTCACGATAGTGTTTTGTCGCATTTGCGTTAGCTAGCCCGTCGAGGCAAACTCGCAGAACTGCTGACGCAGATCGCTGACCCTCCCTCTTGGGTTTCTTCGCACGGTGGAACAAGACCCTGGTTCTCTCGACTCCCCGATCCGGCAGGAAGATCATCGACCAACTGATACGTCAGCAGGATCTGCGCATAGCAAATCTGATCGGACTTGTTCCCCACGAAGCACTCCTTATTCAGGTGAAACTAGAATCTTAATTACACCGTCTCTGCGGTCCATCATCATATTCACTCCCTCGGGTACTTGGTACAACGACATTCTGTGGGTGACTAAGGGTCCGACTTTGAACCGCCCCGATGAAATCAAAGAAATTGCTCTTATCCAAGTATCGTACGTTCCAGCAAACGAAGCATGTAAAGTGAGTTCTTTGTTGAATATCTGGCTAAACAACTCAATTTCCATCTTAGACGTTGCTGGCGGAACGCCCATCACCGCGACCTTACCCCCTCTTCTGACCATTTCTAGCGCTTGTGAATAGGTAGCGGAAGTACCAACGGCCTCAATTACGGCATCTGGACCAATATTGTTTGTAGCATCCCTAACAGTCCTAATTGGGTCACGCTTCGAACTATCTATAACGAGATCCGCTCCTATCTCTAACGCTTTCTTTAGTCTGTACTCTGTAATGCCCACACCGATTACCTGCGAGGCTCCCTCAATCTTAGCCATTTGCATACATGAAAGCCCGATAGGACCATCGCCAATTACTACCACGCGGTCGCCCGTGACTATTCCCGCTCTATCCACAGCCCTTGTCACGCATGCCAACGTCTCGGTAAACGGAGCGTATTCATAGCTCATGTCATCCGGAAGTCTAAAGACATTGCCCTCAGGTGCTTTGAAGTATTCTGCAAAACCGCCGTCGGAGTGAATGCCTATCTGGTACAGATCGGGGCAAAACAGCTTTTGCTGATGTTTACAGAAGTAGCAGGTTCCACACGACACGTTTTCGTCAACAGTAACCCGATCGCCTACTCTGATCGTCCTGACTTGTTGACCAACCTCAACAACTTCGCCGGAAACCTCATGGCCGGGAATTACAGGCTTTGTTGGAAGGTATTTTCCGAGATACATCGAGACATCTGTACCGCATATCCCGCAATTCTTACTCCTAATCAGAACTTCATTGGCACCTATCTGGGGCGCATTCACCGTTTCAATACTATAGTTCTTGACATCACGGAGAACAACGGCTTTCATCGAGTTCATGATTCGCGTTGTTGAGGGCATCAATATAAAAAACGTACCATACGTGGAGTATGTAATCTATAATCTCATGCTTCGACGTCGACGGCCTACTGTGTAATTCCTGTATCATACGGCTATAAGCGCTGCGCTCGGCGAAAGGCTTTAAATTTTGCCGCGGCGACCCTTCCACTAACAGACGACGGAGAACGAGGGAGGCAAACGTGTCTTCAAAAGATCTCGAAAAGAAGCTTCTAAGTTTGGAACAGAAAGTTCAGCAGCTGGAGGATATTGAAGCAATCAGGAAGTTGAAAGCGAAATATACCTTTGCTCTTGACAAGAGAGATTGGGATACGGTCCTCAATTGTTTTACTGACGACGCATATACCGATTGGGGCGTTTTTGCAGGAGGAACTGGAATATACAAAGGAAAGCAGGGCGTTAAGCAATTCTTTACGGTCGACGTTCCCAAAGCGGCCACTTTCTTCGTTCACATGGTCCATAATGATCTCATCGAGGTGAACGGGAATCAGGCAAGGGGACGGTGGTACTATGAAGAACCTATGACATGGGCTGCCGAGAACCGGGCCGGCTGGATCGTGGGTACTTATGATGAGAAATTTGTCAAGCAAGCGGGGGAATGGAAAATCAAAGAAGTCAAGGTCACACACTTCTATCAAACACCATATGATGCAGGTTGGGTGAAAGAGAACAGAGGCTGACGCGAACACGCGCGACGGTGACTCCTTAACTTGATCAGAATTGGCCTTCTGGCGTCCTCGCCAGGAGCTCTGCCTGACCCCTACGTCGAAAACTCCTTCGAAGAGCTGACGGACTGGTTAAGCAACACTCCTGACTTGCAGGTGATTCGTACCAAGAACACAATACATACGGTTCAGATGGCCATAGAGGAAACAAGACAGTTGGTTTGCCAAGGCGTTGACTGTCTGCTGTTTTTCATTCCCGAGTGGACCTTTCCAAATCTAGTTGTTGAAGCGGCGAGCACAGCAAAGATGCCAATCCTTCTATTTTCCACCCTCGATTCTGCCCATGCTGGCCTCACCGCAATGCTAGCCGGCGCCGCGGCGTTAGACCAGCTGGGCATCAAGAATGCAAGAATATGGGGCGCAATAGGCGACGATCCAACACTAAGCAAAATAGTCAATCATGCGAAGGCCGTTTACGCGGCAAACAAGTTGAAAGGCAGAGTTCTGGGCTTGTTCGGTGGTCGTCCGATGGGATTGTACACTGCAACGAGCGACGCCAGCCAAGTCCACTCGATATTCGGTGTTGACATCGAACATCTTGACCAACTAGAAATCGTGAACAGAGCCGAAAAGGTACCCAAAGACAAAATCGAGCAAGCCTATAAATGGCTCCAAGAAAACGTTTCGAAAATAAATCTCGACCAAAACAAGCTAACCGAGGAAAAGCTAAGAAAACAAATAGCGAGCTATATAGCCACGAAGGAGATCGTTAGAGAAAAAGGGCTTGACTTTCTAGCAGTCAAGTGTCACCCGGAACTTAGTGGGGGGTATTGCACTCAATGTCTTACCCAGGCCTTTATGAACGACCCATATGATTGGGACGGCGAGAAACACATCGTTCCAACGGCGTGCGAGGCAGATATAGACGCCGCACTGACTATGGAGATCCTCTATTTGTTGACTGGTAAGCCCGTAGCATTCTTCGACCTGAGGCACTTCTCGCAATCTGATAAGCTTCTTACTTTTATGAACTGTGGCTCGCAATCCACTTGGTTCGCAAGCAGGTCCGATGATGCCTCTGAGAACTTGAAGCTCGTGAGTCTTTATCCCCAGATTTTCGATGCGGGAGGGGCGTCGTTACAGTTCCAATGCAGTCCAGGAGACATAACCTTAGCCAGACTGTCAAGGATCCAAGGAAGGTACATCATGCAGATAGCCCCGGCAGAGTTCGTGAGGAGACCTGCTGAGGAAATGAAGAATGCCGTACTAGGTTGGCCCCAAGGATTCATCAGGCTAAAGTCGGATCCCGAAGATTTGTTGAAAAACGTGGCGTCGAATCATATGCACGCAGTCTACGGAGAGTGGGCCAACGAACTGGTCGAGGTTTCAAACTATTTGTCCATAGAGTCGAGAGTATTTGCGTAAGAATTCAATCTCTTTTCCCATCCGCAGATCTGTCCTGCCACATGGTATCCCGTTCCCAGGAAAATCCCAGTTTGTCGCCTGATTGTTCCTGGACGGCTATTCATTCTAATAGATGAGCGCCAGCACTGCTATGGAATACGATCAGAGACTCGAATTAGCAGGCAAGCCAAAACCCCTTTCCTATGGATTGAACGATTCGGCCACTTGGTGAAGCTTCTCCGGTGCAAGGAACGAGTAAAGCCACTCAGCCTAATATGTACGTCCCATCCACAACAGCCCTCGAACAACTTTCAAGCTCCACCGTCAGCTGTATGAGGTGAACTGGCCGCCTCCCTATTGGGACGAAGCGATATTATGTTGGCGGTCCTTACAATCGTTGATGCAACTTCTACAGCAGTTCGCAGAACTCGTTTCTTGACGCCGTACGGTTCGATTATTCCACAAGTCAGAGTGTTTTCTATCTTTCGCGATAGCACGTTTACGCCCAGCCACGACCCCTCCTCCTTTTCATGCGCTGATCTTAGACCCAGCTTCACGTCAGTTGCGTCGAGGCCAGCATTCCTTGCCAAGCTCTCGGGAATCGCTTCGAGAGAGTCTGCGAATGCCCCTATCGCAAGTTGTTCCTTGCTGCTGACTTTCACGGAGTATGATCTCAATTTCTTCGCCACCTCCATTTCGACAGCGCCTGCACCTCCTACAATCCTATCGCATGAGCGAACGCTCGCTAAACTGCATATTGCATCGGTCAGGGCACTTTCAGTCTCATCCGCTTCTTTGTCCAGTCCCGCTCTAATCAGTATACTCACACACTTCGGCTGCTCACAACCCTCCATGAAAACCATTTTGTCTTTCCCGACCATTCTCTCTTCTACTAGCTGTGCGGCGCCCAGATCTTCCGAGCCTACATCACTAATGTTTATCATGACTTTGGCTCCCGTCGCCTTGGCAATCCTTTCCACATCCTGTCTACTTACCCAGTGGACTCCCAACACACCGTTCTTCGCGAGATTGATCTGCGTCTTCACGTCTATACCCCTCTGACACAGAACAACATTTGCCGCGCATTCCACTACTTTCCTGATCCATGCATCCCTCAACCGATCTTCCTGATCCAGAAACGCTTTCAGGGATCCTTGTCTACCCTCGATCCTCGCGTGAAACTCTTTCCTGTCCAACTCGAGAGGTGACTCAAGAACCAGTATTCTTGCATTGTCAACTCTTCTGGGCATGCCACTATTCACGATAGCTTTCTCAACAACAAGGCCCTTGATGAGTTCTGTATCGGCGATGCTTTTTCCGCTTCTTTTGACAAACTTCACATTCTCTAGCACTTCGTTCATGTTGATATCCCTGCCGCATGGGTGGTCATCCAAGATCATGTCTGAGGCGGCCATGGAGATATCGCGGATGTGTTCTCCAGCTGAACCCACATCTTTGCTACGTATGGAAGTCATTGCGAGATTTCTAAGAACATTGGCATCTTGATGTGCTATGACAAGGGATGCCCCAGTGATGATTTGTACGGCCTTGTCATACGCCTTCTTGTATCCGGAGACGATCAGGTCAGAGGCCAAGCCGTCATCTAGCAGATGCTCTGCATTCGTGAGGAGCGCTCCCGCGAGTATAAGCATAGATTTGATTCCATCGCCCAGCTCGACATCCAAGGCTGCGGCCGCTTGCGCCATGATTTTGCAGATCGGGTTTTTGATGGTTGGTTCAATTTGCCCACGCTCGCTATCGCCGTACCCACTTGCCCCGCGATACCACCCGCCACGAACTTCTAACGCTCTCACTATTGCTTCGCCATCACCCGTCAGCCTCGTCTGCCCCTTGTCATCGCTTATCATTTTCCTCATGCCACACGGCCCGAATGAGCTTCTGACCAGTTCTCCCATGGCTGCGCCTGCCTCGATATTCAATTTCTGAAGCTCTTTTGTGCTACGCTTTTTCAGTGACAAACCGCTTCCCTTCCAAGGCATACGGGTCTTATTGTGACTCGCGGGCTCGATCATTTCCCGATGTAATATCGTCCGGATTTGGTCATAGGGCGCGCTGCAAACCTATCGTTCTATTCCATAGTCTTTGATTATTCGTTTCTCCCTCCGAGGCTCCGTGAACTGCTGCATCCGTTTCTTCCAATACTCGCCTCCTTGGCGTACCCTAGAGGCAATAATATCGTCGATTCTCAAGAGACACGCCGCCGTCTCGAAACTCGATTTTATCACTTGTTCGTATACCGGCAGAGGTATGTAGATGCCAGCTTCATGCATGTCCGCTAGTTCTCTTTTGTACACGTCAATGCCCATAGATGCTTTCCCTCGTACGTGCAGCATCCTGAGGTTAGCTACCGAGTCTATCGGGTCTAAACCGCACGAGGTAGCTAGAATCGCCGGAATACTCTCAAGAGCCTCAGCAAGCTGTCTAATCACAATCTGCTGACGCTCGCCAATCGTGTCAGCATGTCTTCTCAAACACACTGCCAATTCAACTTCGGTAGCCCCTCCTCCGAGAACGATTCTGGGTTGCGAAACAAAACCCCCAACAACCCTCAGAGAATCACGTATCTTGCTCTCAGCATCGTCGATGATCGCATCGGAAAACCCTCGAACTAACACCGTAGCCACTCTCCCACTCTGTCGACCTCCTATGAAGATCCAGGAGTGCCCTCCGATCTTCTCTTCTTTGATGAATTGTGCCTTCCCCAAATCTCCAAGCGTCAAAAGCGCTGTATCTGATACGATCCTGCCCCCAGTCAACCTCGCAATTCTCTGCAGATCTTCGACGTAGACGTTTCTTACGGCAAGAATTCCCTCTTTCGCGAGCATCCCCTCTATTTCCGGCTCCAGGCCTTTTCCGATCATAATGGCGCCTACCTCTAGATTTCGTAACCTGTGTACGATATAGGTGCAGGCGGCTGTTTTCTCGCGATAAAGTGCCCTCATATCGTCCGGCTCATGAATGATGATCTCGTGATCATATTGTCTCGTTCTCAACTTCATATCGGTTCTGCCAAATCCGGAGCTCAAGGCTCCAGACAGGAGTGCAACCTTTGCGTTTTCAACGATCCTAGGCATGCTAGGGTTGGGGATGTCGCTAGAGAACGCCACACCATCAAGAACACGCGTATCCAGAATACTGCCACCGATTTCCCGCTTGATGCCGATCACATCGCTGTCCAACAGATATGTTCCATTGTCGCTTCTCTGGAGCTTCTTTGCAACGGCCCCGACAATGACGTTAGCCAACATGGCTGATTCTTCAGGCATGAACGCGGCATCAAAGAAAGTCTTGACAATCTTACGTATGCCAGATCTAGTCACCAAAAGAGGTATGCTTGATTCTCGTATTAGTTCAACGGACTTAACCAGTGCATGCAAGCACCCATCCAGGAATATAGCGGGGTCAATGGCCGAATTGAATTTCTTCCCAAGGATCTCCGCGGTCAGAATTATCGCAGCCTTAGAGCCGTCGCCAACACTTCTTGTGACAGCTCCAGCCATTTCACTCATAATCTCGGTCACTGGATGCACCGCTAGCTGCCCTGATTCCTCGCTTTGCTTAGGCTCCTTAAGTGTGTCCTTTTTCGGCGCTATTCTGTTGAGGATGGCTGATCCAGTTCTCAGTCGGTGCACGTACCCTGTTTCATCCACGACGATATTCCAAAGCCCCGCGGGTCCAAAGGAATCTCTGACAAGGTTACATGTGACTTCTGAGATCTCATAGATCTCCCTTATCGTTGCGTTTTCTCCTATCCTTTTCACACCGGTGGCACTAGGCGAGCCCCCTTGCCTAATCATGTTGGATCCAGCTTGGCACAGTTCGTCTAGGCCGGGAAAACTAGAGAATCGTTTGATTTCCATCCTATGACTACATCACGGCCGATATAGGATCCCAAATCAACCAGATCCCGCCCTTCGGAAACAGATCTGAACGCTACTCCGTTCTTGAGATGGACCACACGCTCAATGCTAGAGCCTTTGTAAGTCTGGTCTACGAGCTTACCTTCAACCGTATTGTCCAAGTTCCGGGCTTGCTCGCCTATTGATACTTTCTCCGGCCTAATGCAGTATATCACCCTTTTCACCTTGGCCCCAATTTTGCGCCTGTCATTCACTGCAAGATCGCCTGCACCGGTTCTCACCAGGAGTAGGTCATCTTTCAACGAAGCTACCTCTCCATCTAACATATTCAATCCCCCTACGAACTTTGCTACGAAGAGTGTTGCGGGATTGAGATATACTTCTTCAGGCGTCCCTATCTGTTCTATGGAGCCTTGGTTCATCACCATGATTCTGTCAGCTAGCCGCATAGCCTGCTCCTGGTCATGAGTAACGTAGAGTGCTGTGAAACCCAGTCGCCTATGAAGGTCCTTAATCTCAGCCAACATTCTCTGACGGAGTTTCAAATCCAAATTAGCTATAGGCTCATCGAATAGAAGGATGCTGGGCTTTAATACAAGCGATCTGGCTAAAGCCACCCTCTGCTTTTGTCCACCCGATAACTCTGTAATTCTTCTATCACCTAACCCCTCCAATCGCACCAAGTGTAAGACTTCATTGACTTCCTTTGCGATTTTATCCTTCGGATATCCCATCATACGCAGCCCGAAGGAGACGTTATCGAACACGTTCATATGAGCGAAGAGAGCCAAATCCTGAAAAACAATACACACATCCCTCTTATAGACAGGCATATTACCTATATCTGACCCGCTCACACGTATTGAACCGGAATCCGGTGTCTCAAGTCCTGCAACACATCTGAGGCTAGTTGTCTTCCCACATCCGCTCGGCCCAATAATTACAAAGAATTCCCCATCACGTATCTCAAATGACACTTCGTTTACAGCAACAACTTTGCCGAATCGTTTCGTTAGTCCCTGCACTACCAGCTTACTAGGCCCGTCCATTTTTCTCACCACCACAATACACTACCTTTTTGCGACGAAACCACCCCGACGCACCAGGATGGCTCCACCTATCAATATAGCTGATAGACTTACCACTGTAATGACTGTCCCCAATGCAAAGTATTCTGGGGTAGGAGGTTTCGTGCCCAAAGTTGAAAGCAGAAGCACGGGTAGCACAGGGGCAGTCAGAGATGAGACAAACGTGCTCCTGAAAACTTCTCCCAGGGCCATTGTGAATGCGAATAAGGCAACTACGATTAACTCCGTCCTTATCAACGGAAAAGTGATGTTTGTGAACACTTTCCATTCACTAGCTCTATGCGTTCTTGCAGCTTCCTCGTACCTGCTCAAATTTGGATCAAACCTCATCATCAAGATTAGCAATCCGAAGGGGACGGTCCAAACTGACAGGGTAGATGATACTGTCCAGATTGACAAAGGAATGTTGAACACTCGAATATCCACCACTAGGTTGGTTAGCCCAAGCGTCACTCCGGGGTAGATCATCCCTAACAGTATCATGTAGAAGAACGCGTCATGAAGTGGGAAACGTCTGCGAAGCGCCAATGCGGTTGAAGCACTCACTGCTACGGTTACTACTGTCGTTATTCCCGCTTGTATGATTGAGTTTCGTAAGCTCCCAATTAGTCCTGGATCGTTAATGAAGGCATTATACCACCTCAAGGACCAGCCCTGAAACGGATAATACAGAAGAGGGAGTGTGTTAAAAGAAAAAACAATCATGTGGGCCATCGGCAGATACACTAGGAATAATATCCCGCCGATGTAGACTGCCATGAGCAGATTGGACTTGTTCATATTGGTCCGCCATCAATAAAGTATCCGGGTTATGCTGGCTCTTCTCAATGTTATCGCCACGACTACGAGGATAATGGCTAGGACTAGGGTTGAGAGGGCCATTGCCTTGGTCCACTCATAATATGACCCAAGCTGCCAGATTATTACGCCAATAGTAGGTAGACCTCCGCCGACGAGAAGCGGAGTGGCGTAGTCCACCATCGCCAAAGAAAATACGAATACACTCCCGATCAGAATGCCTGGCAAAGACCATTTCAGTGTTATGTAGTAGAAAGTCTTGAGAGTGCTAGCACGGAGCGTCGACGCCGCCTTTAGTACGATCGGGTCCATCCGCAGCATCATCAAGTATATTGGGACGACCATGAATAGGAGAAGGCTCTGAATCCATGTGATGATTACACTGGCATTTGTGAAGAGCAGACTCACGGGCTCTACGTTAGAGTATCCCAATCCTTTCAATATCCATAGATAGATACTGCTGAGGAAACCATTAGCTCCAAACACGGGATACCAAGCTATCATTCTAATGTTCCAATCGATCCAGAACGGAGCGAGAGCGACTAGCAGTACTAGGTTCTTAATTGCATCGCTCTTTACTTTGATGGCCAAAATATATGCGATCGGTAGCGAGATAACAACTAGTATTACAGTTATTAGGGCAGCTAGTTCTACGGTGGTTAACATGATTGGAGCGTATACAGAAAGGACATACGCGTAATTCCCCAATGTAAGAGTCGGGTTGTTCAGGCTGCTGGTGAAACTCAAGTATAATCCATAAAAAAATGGAAAGAAGAGAAATAGCACGTCAATTATGAGCACTGGCAAGCACAGAGCCAGAGTCTTGAAGTGCTTAAGTTGAGTCGTCGACGTCTCCACTCAACCGTAGTTGAACCTGGTAGGAAGCGCGATCCTTTGAAACTTCGAGATCAGCGTTTAAGCTGGGACTTGAGCCAGTTCCATCTTTCAACCATGTAGTCGATGTTGTCCGGATACTCCGACAAGAATCCTACTTGGTTTCTCATGCAGTCTTCGTAGGCTCCATGGTCTTTGAGTATCCCATTGGGATCTGGTGTGCCTTTACCGGTGCTCCAAGGGTACATATCAGGGACGAACAATCCGTTCTTTAATTTATCCGGGAGAGACCAGAATTCTTGTTTGTTGGGCCAAATTTCCTTGATTGCGTCGTCCTTTGACTTATAAGTTGGGTCCCCGTTATATTGCCAACCCCATTTCTCATAGCCCATTTTTTGCTTCACGTCATCCGTATTCCACCGCCAGCAGAAGTAGGTACTGCCGACGATGTATGAGACCCACCAAGGCGCCATCCTCCAATTGAGCCAATTAATGCAGTCCTGCAGTATCGGCGTCTTTATGCTTACCATATCAGGAGACCACCAGAACTCTCCGCCGTGTGGGGTACGTGCCCAATAGGATGGTATGCCAGCTGCTCTGGTTGCATTCACGACTGGCTGCCAGGTTTGCATTATGTAGACCTCTCTAGAGGTCATTGCTGCCAGCATTGAACCGTAATCCGCTGCAAAAGTCCTTATCTGGCCACCTCGGACAAACGGGGTCAAATAGTTTATCACGGTATCTATGTCCTTTTTGGTAAGTTTTCCGTTGGTGCCGTCAAATCCCTCGAATTTCGCTTGATTCAGATACGTTAGCATTAAAGCTCCCCATCCCATTGCCAAGGTCACGTCGTCTTGCATCCCTACGTGACCCTTCCACTCTGGGTTGAACTTCTCCTCGTAGCCGAACGTGAACTTGTGGGCACCCTCTTCTGAGTATGGTAGGAACTCTGGCAGATAGGCTATACCTTCGAAGTTGCCTCCGACGCCGACTCCCCAAGCCTTCGCGTTGACCCACTGGGTTCCGTTCCACTCTGGGGCCACCCCGTCCTTGAATAACATCGCTTTGAGGCGACCCATCACGTCCTCGCTAATGTAGGTGCTCTTTACGACCTCTGGATTGTAGATGTAAGAAGCAAGACCTTCAGCAGGCGTGTTCGTCCAGTTCGGGATTTTCTCCACATCGATAGGCTGGAGTACGGCGGGGCTTGCGTTAGTTAACATTCCCAGACGGGCTGTTGCATTGCTCGTGATGTCCCAGCCTTCTCCACCTGTTGCTAAAGCCTTCGACGAGGCGTCCGCGTTTCCGAGTCCCTGAAACTGCACTGTGACTCTTCCATTGGTTTCTTTCTGATACTCTGTCGCTGCATCTTGGTATATGACGAAAGCTACACCATAATACCTCAGTGTAGCTGGCCCAAGTGAAACCGACGTTGCCGTAGGTGTTGCAGTGGCTGTTGCAGTCGCGGTCGCAGTGGCTGTCGGAGTAGGTGTTGGAGGAGGCATCGTACTGTAGTAGTATGCTCCTCCGGCGGCAGCGGCCCCCACTACCACCGCAGCCGCAGCACCGTACTTAAGGGCCTGTCTTCGGGAAATACGCTTACTTTCTTCCTTCTTCTCGCTCATTTTTCTTACCTACTAGCCTAACAATGTGACATTCGGAAATAAGTAAATTACGTAGTTTTTATTTAAGCCTTTGCAGGATTGAGCGCAGATAGCTCAAGGGACACATGTGGGTAGCTAGCTCACATAGCATTTAGTGGACATGAAGAGAATTGATCAATGCCAAGTTTGGAGCAGTCCTGAATGAGGCTCCTCAAGTGTCCGTTTCCCCAGATTACCAGCAGCTCGTAAGGTTACTTCGTGTCTGTGAGGATGCCGACTTCGACTCGGCGTGGCTAATGGACCACTTTACATGGGGACCGAACTCCGCGGTGTTCGAATGCTGGACAACGCTGTCAGCATTATCGCGTGAGACTTCAAGAATCCACCTCGGTCCGTTCTTCCTCTGCAATAGCTACCGAAACCCGGCTCTCGTCGCCAAGATGGCTGCCACCCTAGATACAATATCTGGAGGGCGCCTTGAGCTTGGGATGGGAGCCGGATGGAAAGAGGATGAATGCAGAGCGTACGGCTACCCTTTCGGCTCGGCAGCGGAGAGGATACGGCGTCTAGATGAAGCGGCTGCAATAATCAAGCTGATGTGGAGCGGCAAACCCGTCACGTTCCAAGGAAAATACTACCATGTCTTAGACGCAGTGTGCCGACCGGAACCGGTGCACCCCGGAGGGCCGCCTCTCTGGATAGGAGGAGGCGGGGAAGAGCTCACCCTCAGAGTGGCTGCCAAGCACGCAGACGTGTGCAACCTCTCAGGGTTATCCACAGACCTCCAAACATTCCAGAAGAAGCTGGCCGCCTTGGAAAAGCACTGCTAATTTGTCGGAAGGAGAAGCGAGGACATCGTGAAGTCTGTAACTCTCGAATTGGTACTTGGTAAGGACGAGGCGGAGGCTCGGCAAAGAGAACGAGAAGCCCCTCCAAGCCTAGCCCCTGAGAGACGTTTCGCCGGCACCCCTTCTGCTTGCATCTCCTTGCTTGAACGATTCATAGACCTCGGCGCATCCTATTTCATGCTCCACATCGAGGATCTACTGCCGAGTATTCACCTCTTCGAGAAGGAAGTCATGCCGTCTTTCTAATATGAGTGAATTCTACAGAGCCGAGAAGATCCGCGTCCTAGTTTACTGCGTAGAGCCCACTTCTTTGCTGGGAGCGCAATCCCTTTGAGCCGCGGTAAAAAGAGACTGTGAACACATTCCATGGGTCCAAGGGACAAACAGCGTACCAGCACGTTTCCTTAAATATTGTTTGAGCCCTAGCGAGTCTTAGCAGCTGTGTTCAATCAGGTGACTCGATGGAAACACCACTGCAGCCCAAACGTATTTCGCTAGACGATGGCGAGGGAATTCTATCGCCCTCGACTTCATCAAAACGTAGCCTGAAAGATCTGGAAGCCTTCTTCGCTGACACAGAAGCCACAGAGAGCATTTTGAAGTCCGGTCAAGATCCGATTATCTATGAAGTGTATGAATGTCTCCATCCCCAAGAAACCGGACACGTGAACTATGGCACGACCATTCTCTATCCGGGGAAAATTGGGAAGGAATTCTACATGACAAAAGGACACTTCCACCTAAAGGAAGCGTCCTCCGAAGTCTATCTGGGATTAAAGGGGGAGGGATTAATTCTACTCCAATCACGGACCGGCAATTCAGAATATTCGCGAATGACCAGGGGAGACCTGATCTATGTCCCTCCAGGATGGGCGCATCGAGTGGTGAATCCAGGAAGGCAGAAGCTGGCGTTCTTCTTTGCGTATCAGGCAGATGCAGGACATGACTACGAAAGTATCCGGAAACGGGGCTTTCCGAAACTTGTCGTTGAGGAACGCGGCAGGGTCGAAGTTGTCAACAACCCAAGATTCGTGACCGAGGTTTGACTTCCATTATTAACGAGTGGCCTCAGTTCGCTAGGCCATAGACAATTGTATACAACTGTACGGACTTGCGAACGCAAGCGCAGGACCTGAAAAAAACCTCGCATATTCATCATCACGTGCCCTACCAGTCTCTCGAAACAGCAAGGTAATTTACCGCCGGGCAAGTGGATGGTGAACGCATTACCGGGACCGCGGCTCGCAAGTAGCAGTCAATCTAAGCGTCTCTTAGACTGAGACTTTCATTCTAAGGTTTTCGCTGGACAGCACTTCCCTGTTGACCACATACTCAGGTGTCTCGGCATGGAGGGCTTTCACTATGTTCTCTGCCGCTATACAATCCATTCGCCTTATGGCCTCAATTGTATAAGCACCTATGTGAGGAGTCATGATGACTCTCTCGACATTGAACAATGGAGATGAGAAGTCGGGTGGTTCCGCATCAAAAACATCAACCGCTGCTCCTGCTATCTGTCCGCTTCGGAGTCCTTCCACCAACGCGTCGCTGTCTACGATTCCGCCTCTGGCTGTATTGACGATATATGCGCCTTTCTTCATCAGTGAGATCTCCCCACGACCGATTAGTCCCCTTGTGTTAGACGTAAGAGGAACGTGAAGGGAGATTATGTCCGACGCCCTCAGCAGGCTGTGTAGAGGGACGAATGACATGCCCAGCTCCTTTTCCAAGAGCGTGTCTCTCACCTCGTCCGTGTAAAGTATCTCGATTCCGAATGCTTTCGCTCTCTTCGCGACCTCCTTTCCTATGGCACCCAGGCCTACAATCCCTAGCTTTTTGCCCGCCAATTCTTCGCCCACGAATTTGAGTCCTTCCCACCTCTTCGACTTCAGCGACAAATCGGCGCTGGGGATCTTCCTCAAGATCGCCAGCATCAGTGCCATCGTGTGCTCGACAACTGCGATCGTATTCACTCTAGGAGTATTAGCCACCACAATTCCTTTCTCAGTCGCCGACTTGAGATCTATGGAGTCGACGCCTATCCCGTGACGACTGACAATCTTCAATCTGCTGGCCGAGTTGAGAACGTTGGCATCACAAACGTCGTTGCCAAGCAATGCTGCATCCACGTTTCGAAGATTCTCTCGAAGCTCATCTGAGCTCAACGCTCGGCCGTAAGGGTTTCCTATTATCTCTCCCTCTCTTGTCAAAAGCTTGACCCCGTCATCGACCACCTTGCCGAAGGATCGGGATGCAACGAATATCTTCGTCAACTACGACCACTCTCCGATCATCGAATTCTGTTCTGGAATAGGCTTATTGTTTCACTTGCACAGTCCCCGAGTTCAAAGGATTCTTTCTTAGAATCTCCTGGGACTTGGTGTTCCTCAATCCTCGGATTCTTTACCGGATACAGAATCGCCTTCACTCTTGCTTGCAAGACGCACCGCATTTCCCCTATTCTTCTGGATCACGCGAATTAAGTCTTCTGCATACAGATCGGAGTGATCAATAACCAATTCTTGGGATCATCCCCGGCGAACGGTCATGAGCCTCACTCATCGAAAGATGTGCTCGTGAACAACAACAGTTTGATCTTGCCGTGCGCTACGACCTGATGGGAATCTTTGAGAACATCCGTACACTTTCTGCTACGTCGAGGGTCCGTGCGCTTCCCAGGTCATACCAGAAAACGAGCAGAAACCCACTCGTAGCACATCAATGAGGATAACGAACACCTATCGAGATGAATGGGGCGGGTGTCAGGTTTTCTTTGGATTGGCCCGGCGAGAATAGTTTCATTAGCCGGCCTTGGTAGTTTCCTATTAAGGAGTCAGGGAGAGTTTCTCGAATCCTGGCTGAAGAACGTCATGGAGCTCCTTGAACAAAGTATAGAGGTACTCGTAACGCGCCTGGTTGGACGGGTCGGGTTCGAATATTCGATTAACCTTGACGAACGGCCTAGCCCCGCTCTGGACATCAGGGAAGACCCCTGCGCCGACGCCTGCCAAGATGGCCGAGCCAATCACTCCACCTTCGGATTCGGCCAGCGTTAAGACCGGCTTGCGGTAGATATCGGCTTTGATCTGCGACCAGAGGTTGCTCCGGGCACCGCCGCCACTGGTAAAGACGCTTTTTATCGTGTTGCCTGCGATTTCGACGATCTCAAGTGTGCGGCGCAGCTCGAAAGTAACACCCTCCATGATTGCCCGCGTCATGGCGCCAATGCTGCTGCGTGGGGTTAATCCGAAGAATACACCGCGCGAGTGAGGCGATCCAAGCACCCGTTCACCCATCAGGTAGGGCAGGTAGAGCAGCCCCTCGCATCCAGGCTCCACGCTTGCGGCCTTTTCGTCTAAAATTGTGTACACATTTCGGCCTTCCGCCCTTGCCTGAATAACCTCCGCCTGACACAGGGCATCTTTGAACCATTCAAGCGACCCCCCGCCGGCTTCCGCTATCCCAAAAGGTATCCAGCCTGGCAGGACGTGATGCAGGTTCATCATAGGCGGATGCAGGACCGGTTTGTCCACGTAGACCACCATGTCAGAGGCGGTGCCCGAAATATCCAGAGCGCAGCCTTGTTCCGCCAGGCCTGCTGCGACTAGCATGGCCATCATGTCGCCGGCCCCTGCGACAACGGGCGTCCCTTCCATCAGACCGGTCAAACTGGCGGCTTCGCGATTGACTCTCCCTATGACAGAGGTGGATGGGCTGACAGGTGGCAGTTTCTGGAGATCAATTTCTAGGTATCCGGCCAGCTCTTCAGACCAGGCGAGTGTCTCTGCATTCAGCAGGTAGGTACCAGAAGCCTCGCTCCAATCGATAGAGTCCTCTCCGGTAAGGCGGTAGTTGATATACCCCGAGCCAGTCAGGAATTTCCAAGTTTTGGCGTAGATTTCAGGTTGGTGGTTTTTCAGCCACTTGATCTTGAAACCGATCCAGGCGGCCACCGGTGGGCTACCGGCTAACCGGGCAGCCCGGCCAGCAAACGGTTTGCCCTTGTATTCATCCACCAATCTGGCGCCGCGCTTGTCGCACCAAAGCTGGACACCGTGGCTGAGCAACTTGCCGGATTGGCCGACGGGCACAGTCGCGTGCATCTGAGCATCCGAGCCGATCGCCACGATTTCCCCCGGCCTAGCCCCGGACGCTTTGATCACATGTTGAATCCCAGAGACCGTCGCGTGCCACCAGTCGTCTGGGTCTTCTTCTGCCCAGCCCGGGCAGCGTGTGACCATGTCATAAGCGCTGCTGTGGCTGGCGAGAACCTTACCGCCTGGATCGACCAGTGCCACCCGCGTGCTTTGGGTTCCAATGTCAATTCCTAGAAGAAGATCGCGTCTCATTGCTATCTGCCTCTGGATCGTTTTGACTATTCGCCCCTATAGGGCCAATTTCCACAGACGTTCTTATCTTGACTATGCCGTCCACGTGAGTTTTCCCATCTTCTGGCAAAGCCATCGCGCTATCGGTTTGGAAAGCGCCGCTTGAATTCATCTAGCATGCGGATGGCTGCCGAAGCGCCCACGCGTGTGGCCCCCGCATCGATCACTGCGAGGAGCGCATCTAGACTTTTCACACCACCGGCGGCCTTCACCTGCACCCCCGGCCCAACGGAAGCGCGCATCAAACGGACATCTCCAAGGGTGGCACCACGCGGTGAAAACCCGCTGGAGGTTTTGACAAAGTCCGCGCCAGCTGCTTCCGCAAGTTTGCAGGCCTGGACGATCTGTTCGCCGGTCAGGTAGACATTCTCCAAGATCACCTTGACGATGGCTTTGCCTTCTGCGGCCTCGACCACCGACTGAATTTCGTCCTGAACGTATTGCGTATGGCCTGAGCGCAGCTCGCCAATATTCATCACCATGTCCAGCTCGACCGCTCCGTTTGCGACCGCCTCCCGGGCCTCGGCGACTTTGATCGCGGGGGTGTTATTACCAAGCGGAAAACCCACCACCGTGCCGACCACCACATCCGATCCCGCCAATTCCCCTACAGCCAGTTTTAGATAGCATGGCTTCACCGAGACCGACGCCAAGTGGTAGGACCGTGCCCGCTCGCAGCCAGCTATGATATCGGTTTCTGTCATCCTGGGTTTGAGCAGGGCGAGATCCAGAGTCTTGACAAGCTCTCGATAGGTAATTGTCTTGCTATTTAGGGCGCACATCTATGTGTCTCCTGTGAAAGATGCTGAATGATGTTAGCCTGACGATTCTTGATAAAGAGCTTTCGGAGCACATGCTCGTGTGGAGATCCAAAACATTGGCTGACAGATGCTTCGCGTGGTTCGCCAAGATTACGCATAATCGACAGAAACGATTCCAAATTTGGCGGAGGTGTTCTCCACCATTTCGACGCCATTCAAGAACAGGCGACGGAAGTAAAGATAGTCGTCAATATAGCTGCTGCAAGTCCGTCACTATTTGAGTAGGGTTCTTCACCGGCGAAGAGGCGGTGGGGAGGTGTCTCCTCGCTAGGAAGACCGGCGCTGATATCGTTAGGAGCTATGCAGGAATATGACATGGCGGACAAAGACCTTAAACACTTGTGGGACAGTCCCGTGTGCCTGGCTGAAGAAGATTTGGCGGCCTGTAAATTCGGCTTCTATGCAGCACACGAACAATACGACCCTAACAAGCTGCTGGATTTCGCCGTAAGAGCTGAGGAGAACAACTTTGACACGATCTGGAGTAGCGATCACTTCCATCCTTGGGCTCACACAGACGCCCAGTCTGGCTTCGCGTGGATTTGGCTGGCTTCAGCGGCTGAGAGGACGAAAAGGGTCTCCTTGGGCACAGTCACGCCGCCTCTGCTGAGGTACCACCCAGCACTTGTCGCCCAAGCTTTTTCGACTTTCAGTTTCATGTATCCGAACCGCGTCTTCCTGTGTTTGGCGACTGGAGAAGCGATGAATGAGGTGCCGCTGGGGCTACGCTGGCCCTCCTTCAGTGAGAGATTAGGTAGACTTGAAGAATCCATAATCATCATTAGAAGACTTTGGACGGAGAGCTTCGTTGATTTTGAAGGGAAATACTACAGACTGAGAAAGGCGAATTTGTATACGAAGCCTAGAGGCAGGATCCCGCTATACGTTGCGGCCAACGGGCCCTCCACCGCATATGTTGCAGGCAAGTATGCTGACGGGTTATTGACGAGCGGCCGAGTCTTCGAGGCAAAGTTCAAATCTGAACTGCTTCCTGCTCTCCAGAGGGGAGCCAAAGATGTAGGAAGAAGCGTGGATGAGGTCAAGAAGATCATCCACATTGTAACCTCCTACGATGAAGATTTCGAAAGAGCCGTCGCCGGCTGCAAATTCTGGAACGCTACGATGGTGCCCGGCATATTCAACGCCGAAGTGTACGATCCAAGAGAAATCGAGGCGAAGGCTCGATCTATAGCAAGAGAGGATGTGATCAAGACGCGCTTCATAGTAACTAGGAAGGAGGAGGCCATAAAGAAAATCGAGTTCTACCTGGCTGCAGGCGTCACAGAAATAGAATTCCTCAGCACCAGTCCAGATCAAGACAAGTTCATAGACTTCTTCGGGAAGAATGTTTTTCCCTACTTCAGACACTCGAGCGGATGGAGATGACTCTGCAGGGAGAAGCTTCTGCGCCCCTAACCGCGAGCGGGGCCAAGATAAAGAATGATCTTGCCACCTTTTCACGCATCAGAACTTTGTCGAGATTCGCAACTTCCTCTAAAATGAGGATTCCCGCTTCAAGTAGCATCCGGTGAATTGTACGCGAGGGTGTCTTTGCGATTGGACCTACCATCATTTTTCCCCTCCAGCCTCCCATGCTGAGTCCGTCTATGCCTACTACCTTGGGTCGCCTTGAGACCAAGAATCGGGCCGCACGCCTGCTGAGGTGTGGCCACTTGAAGAGATAGGTGGGAGTGACTGCCCTCCTTCTTGACCAGCCGGTGAACATGAACAGCATTTCTCCTTTCCTGATGTGACTGCCATACTTCAGGAGATCACTCTCCGTTATCTCTTCGCCTTCCTTCTTGTGGCTAAGATCTATCACGACACCTTGGCCCGAGAGATCCTGCAAACTGTAATCTTCTAGACACTTCGAGTCAGGGATTACGTGACACGGGAAGTCTACGTGAGTTCCGGTGTGCATGTGCATCCTGGTGATCACTGTTACTGTTGACCCATCTCGGGCTGCGAGCTTCAGATAGTCCATCTTGAAGGATGGCAGGGTGGGATACGAGGGCATATTAACAAACAGGTCATGAGTCAAGTCGATGATTTGAGACGATTGAATCATTCCTAATGCTTCCAGGAGATCGGGCTCGGTCATTCGATCCTGCTACGCGTAATCCGCG
>Ga0315296_10001247_pt1 | contig 22260 bp, 20 predicted proteins | sample YL17G14_18_MG_FD_203921 | JGI IMG/M metagenome (GOLD analysis project Ga0315296, IMG submission 203921) | Sediment microbial communities from Yellowstone Lake, YNP, Wyoming, USA - YL17G14_18 | ecosystem: Environmental > Aquatic > Freshwater > Lake > Sediment | place: USA: Wyoming | collected...
TCAGATATGTAAAAAGACCGTATTCCGTCCTTGTTAGCGTAACCTGTTTCCCCCTAACATATACCTTGTGTCCTAAGAGGTCTACCACGATGGACCTGTCATTGAGGAACGTTTGCGATTTTCCCGATAGATTAGCTAACCGATGGCGTCGCAAGACTGATTCCATACGCGCTAATAGTTCACCAAACCTGTAAGGTGGTGCTAGGAAGTCGTCCGCCCCAGCTGACAAAGCTGCAATTACCTCGGTTTCATCACCATTTGGGCCCAGCAAAATAATAGGCGTTTGAGTAAATTGACGAATCCAGTGGCAAAGCTGCGTTCCATTCACCCCCGGTAAAGCTTCTTCAATTACCGCAATGTCCGGCGGGTCATGAAACAGTTGATAGAGAGCATCACGCTCATTTCTAATGTAAGAAACGATAAAGCCCTGACGCTGAAGGTAAGTTTTCACGGACTCAGAAATGTGGCTACGGAAGTCAACAAGTAATACCTTCTCATGATTCATGCCAGTACCGTCAGTAGCCGCATACTTTGAAACTAGTATAGGAAATGGTCACGCGCTTGAGCCCCGCGTTATACCAAAAATATGAAAACGGCTAAATTTACTCCTGCTTAACCATAAGACAAAAGAATATTTTATTATAGTCGAAAAACTATATAGATTATCGTCCCCAAGATAAAGGGAGAAAACGGGGTTAATTCCCACAAGGTAGATTAGAACACTTCGCGAGGGGTAACTGGGCTCGAAGCCCATTTTTCTTCAGCTTTTTGTTTGGACCGTTGTTTTTTTCTCTAGTCTTCTCAAGGAATGCCCGTATTTAGCTCGCAGTGGATTCGACCATTCAAAATCTGACGCTGTCCTGCCCCGTTCGGTTAGCCTGAAGTACCGCCTAGGCTTAGCTTGGGTGTATCCCTCCTGAAAGGCTGATATCTCCTCTTTACCGGTTAGTTCTACCCATCCCAACTGGATCAGAAGGTGGAAGTAGCGAACAAAACTATGGGACCTAATTGAGGTAAATTTATAAGGGATTTCTTCTAAGACTTGTAGCATCAACCTATCTTCTTCTTCGGAGGTCATGGGAGGGAGGCCGAGCCTTATCCGTCTCTCTACCTCTCTACTTACAGCATCTTCAGCGTGCCTCTTGAATAAGGCTGCTTTATAATGCTCTCTGATGTCTGTTTGGCAGGCTCCCTCTGATGGGTCTATCCTGGGGGAGCCGTAAGCCCCCCTACCCATAAGATAGTCCCTGATAAATACTCCTAATCCAAAGGGCCTCAAGAAACCGCCTCTATTTGGTCTGAATGCTTCTGCCATATATTACCCTTGCTATAGCTTCTGTTCCCCAGCCCTGTAGAGTTTCCTCGTGGCATACTGCCGGTTACCACACTTACTACTTTAGTTTGTATTCTTACACCATATTATGGTTTTGTCAATAGGTTTTACCTACATTTTTAGTGGATTTATCAAAAATTCTTTATTGACAAAATATCAAATATTGTTATTATTATAAATAATCATGGATCTTGATGATAAGATAAAACAATTACGAGAAGAAAGGGGTTGGACCCAGGATGAATTAGCCAAACGGTCCGGATTAGACCGAGCGTATATTGCTGCTATAGAAACAAAGCAAATTAAAAAACCTTCTGTGGAATCCTTCCTTAAATTAGCCCGCGCTTTCAAAATTAGCCCTGAAGAGTTGTATCAGGCTGCCGGATATATCAAAGATGTTACAACCATCATCCCGCACAAAGAGCCTTGGGATGAGATATTAGTGCGTTTCAATATAGCTATGCCATCTTCCGTGCCGATATACGAAGATTTTCCCTTTCATGCCGGTGAGGACATAAGGCCAATTGATTATGTTCCAATGGTCAAAAACCACGTCAAAAAAAGGAATTTGGAAGGTTATATTGTTCGCGGCAGCTGTCTTAGACCTTTGATTGAGGATAAAGATATTATCATAATTGACCGGGATGCACCAATAGAGAGTGGGGACATAGTAACTGGCCTGATTGATGGCAAAATGCATCTAGCACGACTTAAAAAAATTGCCAATCAACTCTGGTTAGAAAATAATGATGGTAGGATCCTGTTTACAAAGTGCGAGCTTGCAGCCCCGGTTATTGAGGTGAGGAGGAGGCTGAAATAAGATTCACAATTTTTGATTGTATATTAACTATCCGTCCGATAAGTTAGGATGTTCCAAAGCATACACATATGCATGTAGCTGGCGACTATAAAGACTCGCGGATTCCGTATTTGGATTACCAGTCTTGAAGTCTATTACACTATAGGTTCCGTCTTCAAAACTAAAAACGTCAAATCTCCCACTTATGTAGCAGGTATCATTATGATTTGGTAATTGGATAATCCGAGACCTGACATTCTTCTCACCGTAACTTACAGTTCCGGGAGGAATTTCGGCGTGTAATTCGCTCGTGCGTTTGCCATTATAATGGTTCTTTAAGAGACTAGCGATTTGGGTAAAGATAGAGGGGAGGGGGATTGAAGGTTGAGTTATATTATGGACCATCTTTAGGTAGAAACACCGCTTACAACCTTCATAAAAAACGTAAGGTCTGATGGGCTTAATCTATAATTCAAACTTGCGGCACCCTGATTAAATGTAAACGGCACACGTATCTAGGCTCAACAATTACTGAGAGCGTCTTATTTTACTTTGACCTTCCTCAAGAGGCTATAGCGGAAGGAGAGGCCTATGGTGAAAAAGGGCAGCAGAGCAACAATTCTCATCATAGAGGATGAGGATGATATCAGAACTTTCGCCTCTCGAGTGCTTGAGCTTGAAGGTTATCGTGTGCTTCAGGCTAGTGATGGTGATGAAGGTCTGAGACTGGCAAGAGGTAACCAAGTCGCTCTGGTGCTACTGGATTTAAGGCTACCCGGGCGTGATGGCTGGGTGGTACTTAGCCAGATGAAAAGCGACCCGGAACTTTCGTCAATTCCGGTAGTCGTGTTCACTGCCTCGGCTGCTGCTCAACAGCGAAGCCAGGCGCTAGCTGGGGGTGCTGCTGACTATCTGGTCAAGCCCCTTAGTGCTACCAGCCTGAGGGAGTCTATTGCCCGTATCTTGCGATAGGGAAGGGGGTCATCAGCGTGCCATCAAGAAAATCATCAGTGCCAGTGGTTGATGACGAGGGGGTCATCGGCGTGCCATCAAGAAAAGCATCAGTGCTAGTGGTTGATGACGATGTTCGCATATTGCGCATGATACAGCGTATCCTAGAGCTGGAGGGTCACCAGGTACTCAAAGCCAGCAACGGGGAAGCAGCCCTACAGGTCTTCGATGACGAAAACCCAGAGCTAGTATTGCTGGACATCATGATGCCTGGTATGGACGGATACGCTGTGTGTCAGCGTCTTCGCGAATTTTCGCCAGTACCGATAATTATGGTCACTGCCAAGGGCAATGACGAAGAGAAGGTTAAGGGGCTAGATGCCGGTGCTGACGACTACATTACCAAGCCCTTTTCCTCCAAGGAGCTGGTAGCGCGAGTAAGAGCAGTGCTGCGCCGGACTACGCTCTGGGATGAGCACCCCGAACTTACGACTCATCCCAATGACTTTATAATAGATGACCTTATAATAGACTTTGCCCGGCACCGAGTCACCGTGCGTGACCGGGAAGTAAAGCTGACCGCTACTGAGTACAGGCTGCTATCTTATTTGGTGCGCAATGCTGGACGGGTGGTTACCCTAGACCAGATACTCCAGGCAGTCTGGGGAAAGGAGTACGTCGGTGAGCACCATCTCCTGAGAGTCAACGTCACCAGGCTACAGCAGAAACTGTTAATTATAGGGGGATCCCAAATAGGGGTCACGCTTCTCGGTCTTGCCGCTAGGGGAGCTGTACGGGCCTTCTTAGGTAGCTAGCTGTTCTTCCCTCCGGTTATGATTTCTGGCTCCAATATTCATGCCAAACAATGGTTTGATTCCTTAATACCCTCCTGGTGATATTTCTGGGTGCCGTATCCTTCAGTTAAACTCACCTCTGCGTAACAAGTGTTCATGCCTTCTACTTTTAACGGTAGAGGGCTTTTTGTTACCTCATTACACAATCTGACGAATTGTTACATTGACCGATTTCTCGTTATAAATTAGCAATCTTACCTGTCAAATGATTCTGCGGTGGTTAAAGTCTTTAACCACCGCAGCGTTCACAACTTAATAAGGCCGACAGAATTGCTACTGTTTAGCGGTAGATATAATCACCGGCCTGATATTTTGGTGGGATTACGGGTATCTGGAGGTAAGAGTCATACTTGCCACCCGAATGGATGACGTGATTGCCCTTATTGTTTGTCTCGTAGGTAAGAGGCATGAACCAGCCTTCGCTTATGTAATGCCCGGACACGAGTACACGTAATTGCTGGCCTTTATGCCAAATCCGGCTATGCGGATATATCTCAATATCTACGGGGACTATTTCACCGGGTTTCAGCTTTTCTTCCTTCCGGTGTGCTTGCACGGGTTGAAAATCGGTAGACCACTTCGGATCTAGCTCCCGGTGCGATACCCTGAGCCTGCCAATTGCACCCGGGTAGGGATTATCAAGTACGGTTATCGGGAGCCATTTCCCATCCTCGTCCAGCTTTCGAATAGAAATAAACAGGTCCATATCATCGTGACCGTCAACCTCAACCCACAGATGCAGCTTCATATATCCGGTAATCTCCGTATCTTCCTCTAACTTTATATCGAAGGCCGTGGAACCTTCCGTGCTTTCATAGCTTACCTTTGATGCCTTGGCAACCGGCTCAAAGGAGAGTGAGTGATTGGCGGCATCAACATAGAGCTTCTTATATTGAGTTCTGGCGAGAGGGAACTCTTTTTCCGGCCGGTTGGTCTGGAAGTCACAATCGTAAGCGTCCAAAACTTGGAGACGGACCCTCGGGGTAAGCTCCCAGCCGTTGCGGATATCCTTCAGATAGCGGTCAAAGAACCGTTTCAGGTCTTCCAGTCCGGCATTCGAATAAGTATCAGGCCACTCAAACTCCCGGTGTGCCCGCATCCACTTTTTAGTGGAACGGATTCTGCGGAAGCCTTCGAAAGAACCGCGCAGGTGAATATGGCTCCAGCATGCTGTGGTATAAACCGGAATTTTGATATTTTCCCATTTCGGGATCTTGTCTTCCCAGTATTCGTTCAGGAGAGGATATCGCCTGCCCATGGCAATAGTATCGTCAACGTGTCCCAGTCCGGCTAAGGAATTTAAAATTCCTTCGCAAAAGAATCCCAAAATACCGCCTTCGAAAATTGACTCGCGGTAAAGGTCTCCCGTGCCTTCCCAGGGAGCGACGCAGGTAAGGTGAGGCGGTTGCTCAGCGGCTATTCGCCACTGGACCATGGCCACACCTGAGTTACCGAACATACCTATTTTACCGTTGCACCATAACTGGGTTGCCAGCCATTCGATGTAGTCATAGCCATCACGTGCGTCCTGCGTGCCGAATATATTTGCATCACCTTGGGAATGGCCAACGCCGCGGGAGTCTACGTTGGCTATGGCATACCCCTGATGGCACCAGTAGCCCGGGTCGGCAGATTCGAACTTGGACATACGCGATACCGTTCCCGGCGGTACTCCCATAACCTGCCATTCCGTCTCCACATCGCCTGGGCGCTTGCCGAAGGGACTCCAAGAGATTATCGCAGGAATATTTGTCTGGCCTATGGGACGGTAGATATCGGTATAGATAATGGTGCCGTCGCGCATAGTCACGGCAACATCCTGCTCGCACATAATACCAGGCTCCGCAATATAGGTGCGCTGGTTAAACGGAGGGACAAAACTAAATCCCGTTGCGGTGGTACTCGGTCTCTTGGTTTCCCGGTAGAGAGTCTCAAGCTCCACGTTACCGAACTTTTCCTTTTTCTTTAGTAATTCAGCCATAGCTAGCCTCCTTTATATATTTTATAAAGAGTACCTTTATGAATTTATGAATCCTGTTTTGCCTACCCTCTGCAAAGCTGGGCGCCTCAGAAGGTGGGGTAGAATTCTGATGAGAAGACAAAAGGCGTTACAAAATTGGCTGATTTAGAACTCAGTGCTCCGGACGATGCTGCCCTATTTGGAGGCTATCCAGACACCCACGTTGCTTTTCCATGTCTGGATTAAACTCCCATCCTCACTCAGAGCATCATTACGGCTTACATCCTACTTTTCTGATACTTTTTCAGGTTTAATGATTTTGCCGTATGATTTAAAATCCTTTGCTACTTGTTTTAATTGGTCTTGTTTAGAGTAATTTTGACCGTAAAGCTGGCCTAACCACTCGAGATGATGCTTCACGGCATCATGGGAAAACCGCGGATAAGCCGCATCTTTTTGGTTCCACTTTACCTTCAATTTTCCATTATCTGTGGTTATCGTGCCTCTGACGTAACATATCGGACAGGCAATATATGGTAAGTCCTTGGGGACAACCACGACATTCGTGTGGCAAACCGGACATTCTACGCCATAATTTTCTCCTACGTACTTAACCTTTTCAATCGGCATACTCATTGCTTTGGCTACATTTCGTCCCAATTTCTTAGCCCGCTCAATAGCCTTTTCAAATACTCCCACCAGCTCATACTTCTGCGGCCACCGCTTGAATAGCTCGTTGTATGTAAGGTCCTGTATTCTCAGTTCATTAATATGCTCGGCAGTCATTTTCTTATCCTGCAGCCATAAGTTCCATTCCTCTAAACCACAGAAATTGGCTTGAAATTGGTCAACAAGTACGCGGGTATGTTGCACAAAAATATTGACCATGGGCAGGGTAAGGCTGGTCCAGGCGTCATAGCCGCCACCGCCAATTCCGATTATTCCACCAACCCTTGTTTTCTTCAGAATGTTCATATCCTTGCTGAATATATGGTTCATTCTTTCATGAATACAGGTAAAGTAACCGTTAGCCCTTATATGATAACACGGAACACTTACGATTAAGCCGCAGTCCTCCATACAGGTCTTTTCCAGAATCCAGTCCACGTCATCTTTCAAGAAACATTTACCGGTTGCGCACTTCCAGCAACCCATACAGGGCAGTACTTTCAGAGACATCGCCCGGATTATTTCGGTCTCCACCCCGAATTCCGCCGCGCCCATAGCCGCTGCCTTCAGCAAAGTCTCACTGTTGCCGTTTTTTCTACCGCAGGATAGTCCAATGATTTTTTTCATAACGCTCTCCTTTCTTTTTTGAATTGATGCGATAATATTACTTTGTCTAAATATACAATCATAAAAGAGGCTTGTCAATGATTTGGCTCACACAGACTGCGGGATGTTTATCTAAGGATGTCGAAAATAGCAAAACGGAGGACTTGAGATAAAGGGTATTCTTGTTTTGATTCGCGGAGTTTAGCGGCAGTTGCTGAAGATTTTACAAGTTGAGTTTTTGTGTAATTGAGATGAGGAAGCACATTACAGAATTACTTCTTGCTCTCTAAAATTCCTTTAGCCCAACCGGCAGTATTTAATCAACCTCTGATGGAATACCTCATTTGGTATAACACCGAAAAACCTCATCGTGGTATTGGCAAAGTACCCCCGTTGAAGTATTATTTAGATAATTATATTACCCCACCCAAAAAGTCCAATATGTTATGGACGCTTACAGCATATTGACACCCGTCCTTATTAATTATATACTTTCGCCAAACCCGACAATGTTTTGTATAAATATTGACTATCCGGAGGTGTAGAAGAGAAATATAGCAAATGAGATACAGGTTGGTTACAGACATTAAAGGTAAAGGGGGCTTACAATGAAAAAACAGTTTCTCTTTGGTTTATTATCTCTCCTGCTCATCATCGCGGTAGTGTTTGGCGCTTGTGCCAAGCCAGCGCCAACAACACCGACAACGCCAACAACACCGACAACGCCAACCCCCACACCACCGCCACTGAAGACATTAAAATTTGGCGCTATCATCGCAATGAATAATGCCCAGGGGTTACAGACCAAAAAGTGGTACGACCTCTATGCCAAGCTGGTCAACGATGCCGGTGGCTGGCAGATTGGCAATGATAAGTACGAGATCCAGATGGTTATCTATGATACCCAGGCCAGTGCGACTACGGCCAAGGACGAGCTGACCAGACTGGTCCTCCAGGACGGTTGTAAGTTCGTCTTCGGTTCGACAGGTGCCGCAGCGGTGGACACTACAATTACCGAACCGAACAAAGTGATGATTTGGGGCAATGACTTTACGAATGCTTCCTCAGACCCTAAGGTGCAGTATTACTACACGACCGGCAACTTCTTCACTAACGCTCTGCAATACAGAATAGAAAGGGATGTTGCGGAAAAAGGTATTAAGAGCTACGTCTCCGTAAAGCCGGATTCTCAGATGGGGCGTTTTATCGATAACATTTTAAATGCGTCATGGAAACTGGCGGCGCCAGACGTGAAGAATTTAGGGACGGTCTTCGTTGACCCCAGTACGGTTGACTTTGGGCCTGTAGCCACCAAAGTAATGAGTTTTAATCCTGACCTCGCCGACTTGAACTACCTTGGTTTTATTCCTAATACTGTTCCACAAACCTACCGTGCCTTAGCCGATGTCGGTTTCAAAGGCATCATCTTTCCCGGGATTATGTCACCTAACGATTTGGCGAACATAGTAACGATGGCCGGTAAAGATATCGTCGAAGGCGGCGAAGTTTTTTCCCAGGACCCCATAGGATACCAGAAAGACCCACGGATGCTGTCATTCATCGATGCCTATATTAAAGAATATGGCAAGTTAGAGCAAGATGCCACCAGCACCCTAAATGCGATGTTCGTACTCGAAGATGCTATCAACGCTACTCAGAGCGTGGATGTTGAAGTCATTAAACAGTATCTCGACAATTCCAAAAAACCGATAAGGGGCGTGATGGGCTGGACTGAACTCTTTGCCAGACCGGACCTGAAAAACTTCCGAACGATATGTGGCGGGTGGAGTCATCCTATTCAAAAAATAACTGACGGTAAGCTGGTAAACTTTGCGACCGCTACACTCAAAGACCAGTACCTATTTTCTATTATATCTGGTAACAAGCTTGTCGACACCTACAAGGCATACTGGCTGCAATACGGTTATCCGAAGTTCCCGGATGAGGAAAAGGGAGAGAACGTACTCAATTTCTCGGACCTCGGGATAACAGGGCAAGATTAACTAAAGCATTAGTACACAAATGCCAGATTGCTCTGCAACTATGCAGAGCAATCCGGTCATAGAGTGATTTTCGACCATGGAAGTACTTTATTGAGTGTAGGTTTGTTTTTTCAGCTCCTGGCTAACGGAATCATGAGCGGAGGCATGTACGCCCTGGTCGCCTCCGGGCTAACACTGACTCTGGGTGTGGTCAAGGTATTTAACTTTGCCCAGGGTGATTTTCTTATGCTGGGAGCATATCTAACATTTACAATAGTCGTCACGCTGGGTCTACCTTATCCGATTGCAATTCTAGCTGCGCTGGTAAGCATGGCAATACTGGGCGCATTGATTTTCCTTGGTATAATTCGAAGGGCGTTGAATTTTGGCTTCTTCAACTCGTTGTTAATCACCGTTTTGCTGGTCACAGTAATCGAGCAAGGCTCACTGCTCACTTTTGCCGGCCAGGCGAGAGCTATTCCACCGGTATTCCCGGGTGCAATGAGTATAGGCGAAGTTGCTTTTAGCCGGGGCAAGTTGCTGGTTATCGGCTCTTCCATCGCCGTGCTGGTAGCACTGTACTACTTTATGAAACTAAAGATAGGTAAAGCGATGCTGGCTTCGGCGGAAAATAGTGATGTGGCTACCTTACAGGGAATAAACGCCAAACAGATATTCTGGATGACTATGGCGGTTGGCTGCGGTCTGAGCGGTATTGGCGGAGCCATCATAGCACCGGTTTATGGTGCTTACACTATGATGGGAACCATGGTCTTTTCGCGGGCTCTCCTTGTTCTCATGGTAGGCGGTATGGGCAGTATGTCTGGTGCTCTAATTGCCGGTTTTCTTATCGGGATAGTAGAAAGCTTTGCTTTCCAATTCGTGGGGTATCTAAACCTCGTCGTTATTCTCGTGCTGGTGGGCATACTGATGTTCTTTCGGCCCGGCGGTTTGCTAGGTAAGCCAATGCCCGTACCCGGTGAATAACAGAACAAGGTCAGGAGAAGATGATGTCCAGGATAAATATGGTAGGGTTGGGGATACTGGTTTTGCTGCTATTATTACTCCCTCTAGTGGTTGGCGGTTTCATGACGCAAATAGCTACCACGACGATAACCTTTGCCATGCTGGGATTGGCTTTTGGACTCGGCATGCGGGTGGGTCTGCCAAGACTGGATATCGCGGCGTGGTGGGGCGTCGGCGGCTATACTACAGCGTTGCTAATGAAAGCCGGCGTGTCTTTCTGGTTAACGGTACTGGCCGGGGGTATTATTGCCGTAATCGCGGGCGGGTTGCTTTTCTCATTAGCTTTACCCCGGGGCATGATAGCCTTCTTTGTCTTTTGTATGGTTTTGTCGATGGCAATTTATCAGATGTTTGGCTCAGTGCCGCTTTTTGGCGGCTGGGGAGGTACCACCGGCGTTCCGGCACCAACCATCGGCTCTTTTGTAATCGATACGCAACGTGAAGTGTATTATCTAGGGCTATTCTTCCTGATGGTAACCGTGACAGTCTATTACTTACTGTACCATTCAAGGATAGGTCGAGCCTGGGATTCGATAAGTTCAAGCCTGAAGCTAGCCCGTTCCGTGGGAATTGACGTGGTCAGATACAGGATGGCTAACGTGCTCATCGGGAATTTCTTTATCGCCGTGGCGGGAGGTTTTTTTGTCAGCTATTACCGGGCGGCAATACCGAGTATCTTCAGTTTCCAGGCCGGGGTTAATACCATGGTTTATCTCATTATCGGCGGTTTCAGTCATAGCCTGATTGGCCCCATCCTGGGTGCCATAATAGCCACCTTCATCCCAGAGTACCTCCGTTTTGCCCAAACCTATCAGGCGATAGCCAGCGCCGTAGTCGTGATACTTATCCTTATGTTCCTGCCCATGGGAATCATGGGTTGGGTAGACCGCAGGGTAAAACCCTGGTTTTATAAAAGGAAGTGGTACGCCCGTTTAAGTAATTGGGGAGTAAAGGAACAACCTAAGATGCCGGTATAATTGGACACTGAGAAAAAGGAGTCGGGGAGTAATGAGTATGGCATTATTAGAACTGAAAAACCTCAACATGAGTTTTGGCAAATTACAGGCCGTTTCTAACTTAGACATGAATGTTAACCAGGGGGAAATACTCGGCCTGATCGGTCCAAACGGTGCCGGTAAGACCACCGTGTTCAATGTCATTACCGGTAATTATCGGGCGACGAGTGGTAAAGTAATTTTCAAGGGTGAGGATATTACCAAATTAGCGCCGCACAAAATAGCCCAGCGGGGCATCGCACGCTCCTTTCAGCAGACATTCCTCTTCCAGTGGTCAACAGTGCTTGATAACGTCCTGATGGGCTTTCACATGAATTGCCGGGCAGGGGCACTTAAGGAATTCCTGCACACGAGCTTAGCCAGAAAGAGGGACCGGGAAGCCAGGCAAGAGGCCCTGGAAATACTCGATTTCATGGGATTGAGCGGCCAAAAATATGAAATGGCGGGGAGTTTACCTCACGGACACCAACGGGCGCTCGGAGTAAGTATTGCTCTTGTTTGCCACCCCACTTTGTTAATGCTGGATGAACCGGTAACCGGCATGAACCCCACAGAGACAATTGAGATGGTGGAGCGGATTCGCAAGATACGGGATAGAGGTATCACCGTTATCGTGGTAGAGCACTCCATGAAAGTGGTAATGGGCATATCCGATAGAATTACCGTGTTAAACTTCGGCCATAAGATAGCCGAGGGAGTGCCTGATGAGATAAAGAAAAACCCGGAAGTTATCGAGGCTTATTTGGGGAAGGAGGGAAAGTAGGATGCTGCTTGAGATTAAGGATTTATGGGTGCATTATGGCGGAGCCGAAGCCCTAAAAGGCATCTCGATGGAGATTGAGGAAGGCAGCATCGTTACCCTTCTGGGAGCTAACGGTGCCGGTAAAACAACCACGCTAAGAACGATATCCGGTCTGAAGCGGCCGACTTCAGGTGAGATATGGTATCAAGGAAAAAGAATTGACACCGTGCCGGCTAATGAGATTGTAAGGCGCGGTATTACACATGTTCCTGAAGGCCGGCAACTCTTTTATAGCATGACAGTGATGGATAACCTGGAGATGGGGGCTTACCTGCTCAAGGGGAAACGAGAGTTCGTAAAAAATCTGGATTCACTGTGTGAACACTTTCCTGCTGTAAGAAGCAGAATAAAGCACAAAGCCTCTGACTTAAGCGGCGGTGAACAACAAATGGTAGCCATATGCCGTGCCCTAATATCTAATCCTAAAGTACTTTTGATGGATGAGCCGAGTTTGGGGCTATCACCGATTATGGTGAGCGAAGTGGCTAAAATCATCACCCAGATTAACCAGGGTGGCGTAACTATCATATTAGTGGAACAGAATGCGCGCATGGCACTCGAACTAGCAAAGACTGCCTATGTTATGGAAGTTGGCAGTATAACTTTGAAAGGCGATGCTAAAGTAATCGCTCAAGACCAAAATGTAATAAAGGCTTACCTGGGCGGTTAAGTTTTACGCCGGGAAATATTTCCCTACCGGATACGAGACTGCTGGAAGAATTAAGATTAAGCATAAAACAGAAGTACTTACTAAAAATCACAAGGCTATTCCCGGACTCTATGCTGCAGGGACTGGTGCCAAGTTATGTGTTTATTTTACCAGGCATACCATGGGATTTGCTCTGAATAGCGGGCGAATGGCCGGAGAAAATGCTGCAGAATACGTAAAGTCAACTAAATAAAAGAGATTATATAGGGCTCTATATAAAAATATTAAATATTATCTAAGGAGGCAAAAAAATGAAAAAATTGGAAACTGATATCGTCGTAATTTCCGCAGGTACTGCTGGTCTGGCAGCGGCAGTTGCGGCGGCGGAAAATGGTGCTCGGGTTATCGCCTTTGAAAAAGCGGCGGTTACCGGAGGAACGGGCAATATGGGAATGGGGCCCCTGGCCGTTGAAAGTCATATCCAGAAAGTGAAAAACGTCAATCTTAGCCGAGAACAAGCTTTTAACATTTTCATGGAGTATACGCATTGGCGGGTAGATGCCCGGTTAGTATCCGAGTATATTAATAAATCTGCCAGCACTATCGAGTGGCTGGAAGACATGGGCGTAGAGTTTCTTGATGCTATAGCCTACGTGAAAGGGTCTAATTTTACCCATCATATTGTCAAGGGAGCTAGTGGTCGCTCAGGACCGCAAGCCTCGGCTGTGATAATGAAATGCATGACAGAGCGAGCTAGTGAGCTTGGGGTTAAAATATATCTGCAAACGCCCGTTAAGAAAATCCACAAAGAAAATGGCCGTATTACTGGTGTAACTGCCGAAGATAAGAATGGGGAAACCATCGAAGTCAAAGCCAAGGCTGTTATAGTTGCTTCCGGTGGATTCGGTGATAACCCGGAGTGGATTAAAAAGTACACCGGTTACGAATGGGGAAAAGACTTGTTCTCCATACGTATTCCCGGTCTGGTAGGAGACGGTATCCGCATGGCCTGGGAGGTGGGAGCGGGTGCGGAAGGCATGAATATGGAACTTACCGGTGGTATGCCTATGAGGTCTATAGAGGAAAATCAAAAAGCGATTCTAACCGGTGCAGTAGCAGCGCTGTCAGTCTTTTCGCAGCCCAATCTCTTGGTCAATTTACACGGTGAGCGTTTTATGAATGAGGAAGCTGCCGGCAACCCCACCTTTGCGGGCAATGCTTTCGCCAGACAACCAAAACGGTGCGGTTTCAAAATATTTGATGAGTCTATCGCGAATGATTACGAGAAAAATGGCTTTGATTGGTTAAATGTTATGATGCCCATGGCTAAAGTGAAAAATCTGGTTAATCAACTGGTGGAAGCTAGTAAAGAGAATGAGCACATTTTCGTGGCTAATTCGTTGGATGAATTAGCCAGCAAGACCGGAATTAATCCGGTTGGCCTCAAAAAAACTGTTGAGGAATACAATAAAACATGCGAGAACGGCAGGGACAGGATTTTCCACAAAAATGCTACATATCTCAAACCGATTAAACAACCCAGGTTTTTTGCCGGCAGGAATTTCCCCAGCGCTTACGGCAGCCTAGGCGGCATAAAAATCAACTGGAAAACAGAAGTCGTTACCCAGGAACAGGAAGTAATTCCCGGATTATATGCAGCAGGCGTCGATGCCAATGCGATATATGCTGATAGCTACGTATTTACTTTACCGGGTAACACTATGGGCTTTGCTTTAAACAGCGGACGTATGGCCGGAGAAAACGCTGCTGACTATGCAAAATCTTTGGGAAAATAAACTACCTGACCTATGGGTAAAAAAGGGTGAAAATGGGTAAAAAATGTTTGATTATTTACTCATCCCTTACCGGCAACACAGGAAAGGTGGCATCACGGTTTAAGAGCACTTTTGAAAAGAACGGGTGGGAATGCGATATATTCAAGATTGACCGGAAGACCGATTATATGAACCCCCCATTTGATTTCAATGACTACGATTTCTGCTGTGCCGGTTCAGGATTAATTATGCATCTGCCTTCCGAAGAAATATTAAACGTAATTCAAAAACAGTTTTTCGGTATAGACCCAAACATAATGAAGAGAAACAGATATGGGGACAAACTACAACTGGAGGTAAGGTCTCCCGATGTACCAAGAAACTTCAGTCCGCATCATAAGATAGTTTTAAGTGAGACTAAAAAAGCCGTCGTTTTTATAACCTATGCCGGATTTGAATTTGGCCCGAAGGAGGCAAAGCCAGCCCTGGAACTGCTGGCACTTGAGATTGAGCACATTGGATTTAAATGTATCGGGCAATTCTGCTGTCCCGGAAAATTCCCTAACGACCCAACACCACACACTTATCACGGAGACATACGGAACAGGCCTGATGAAAGAGACTTGCTCAAAGCAGAAATGTTCATTGAAGAAAAACTGGAGGAAATTGCGGATAGAGCCGTGTAGTGTCCGGATGAAACAGGCTATCCTGATATCAGAGGTTTGTCTTATCGCAAGTTGGTGATAGCTCTTTCTTTATTATTCGTTACGGATTCCCATGTTCATAGGTAGCCGGGCTCATGTAAGAATTACATAAAGGAGGTTATTACAATGAAACTTCTCGGGTTTTCTTGCGGCAGAAAAGTGGGTAACACTGAAATTCTGATTAAAGAAGCTTTGATGGGAGCCGAGGAACTAGGGGTAGAGGTGGAAATACTGCGCATGCTAGACCTTGATATCAGGCCTTGCAAATTCTGTAAAAATTGTCTGGCGCGGCAAGATGGACCGGAAGCATGCGTGATAAAAGATGATGCCGCTTTCCTTTACAACACATTTATGGACTGCGATGGAATTATTCTCGGTGCACCGGTATATGCCTTGACCCCTCCAGGGTATCTGAAAATGATGGAAGATAGGGTATTAGGCCCTAACGTTGACCTAGCCAGTATGAGGGCTCGTAAAAAGAGCGGTGGCATTAATCCATTCACGGGTGGTAAGGTATTTGTTGACGATAGAGCTTTTAAACCAAGAGTCGGGGCTTTAATATCTGATGGAGGTGCCTCCTCTCCTCACTGGCTTTCTTTCGGGCTCGCTCTGCTGTACACCTTCACTTTCCCACCAAATGTAGTAGTTATCGACCATTTGCAGGTGTTTAAAGCCCAACCAGCGCCACATGTCGGTATGGTTGTACTAAATGATAAAGCGCTAGCGAGGGCGAGAAAGTTAGGATGTAATGTTGCTGCAGCAATGGGTAAACCAATAAATAAAGTCAAGTGGATGGGGGATTCACCAGGGATTTGCCCGGTCTGCCATTGTAATCTGCTGACAGTAACAAACAAAAATCCCGTTGAGTGTCCCGTATGCGGAATCAGTGGTACGCTCAAAATAGAAAACGGCAAGATAAGTGTGGCTTTCAGCGAGAAGGAGCAAGAGCACTCCCGGTTAACCGAGACTGGAAAGTTAGACCATCAGATTGAAATCCAGAATGTCATGAAAGAGCAAGCACCAAGAGCGGCCGAGGTGCCACTGAAGGTCAAAAAATATAAGTCCTACCTGACCCCACTTAAGCCACCAAGCAAGCTAAAGAAGAGCGCCGTAAAGGACTGAAAACACGTTAACTAGATTCGGCTCTCTTGACCACGTGTATATCATGCCGTAATTATCATGAAGTGGCAGTGGCCGAAAAAATAAGTATACTAATTAAATTACATTAATAATCTGAAGAGATGGGTGCAGTTGGATAACTGGCGGTTAACGCGAGCCAGGCTTACTGGCTCACCGTAATACTTTTTGCCCAGCTGGCTGCGCGTTCCAGTTCTCCCTCTTTCAGAGGACCTTTAGTACTTTGCACGAAGAAACCTTCTGGAGTGGCTACCAGCGTCGCGCCTTTCTTTTTAAGACTGTTGGCGATTTTTCCCGCTGCATAGCCAAAGACCACGGCAATTTTTGTCTGGACTCTGGTATCAAATGTGGCAACATTTACGCTTTTTAACGCATTAGCCGGTATATTATTAAGGAATTCCTGCATTACCTTTGTCGGTCTACCTCCCTGGGTCGGAGAACCTACAACTAGGAGGTCACCGCGTCCTAAATTCGAAAGATTCACTTCACCAGCACGAAGAACCGTAACTTCACCGGTAAGTGCGCCCCCGATGGCCTGAGCAGTTTTTTCTGTATTCCCGTAGAGAGAATCGTAGATAATTAGTGTCTTCATTAAACACCTCCGATATAGTGTACTGCCAACTGCTGAAAGGCACAAGTCATTGGTTTGCATTGATATAGAATTAATTTATATAATTCGCTCATATTAACTTGATTATTCTAAAAACGGTAGGCTTTGTTGATGGGCAAGATTATTTACAGGTTATTTATATTATTTGCGGTTTTGCTTGTATTCGGTCTGATTATCTGGATTTTTACTCCACACGGAACGGCTGGCATTTGCCAGGTTGAGGGTGTTTTTCGGCTCGGCATTACAGCATTTGCTGCTGTCGGTATTGCGCTGGCTGGTATGGCATTTTGCAATTCCGGTTAGAACGTAATAGTCAATCCTCGGTAAAACGCTGGTTAACCATCCCCATTCTTATATTGACCGTATTAGGGATAGCGGTACCAATCTCAGGCTTTACCTATTTGAACTCCGCCCAAGCTTTAAATGGAGAAATTAAACACCCCCAACTTTTACTGGCTGAAGGACATAATACTAGCGGTACGCCAAACTTGGCGGTGGTTGCTTACACTGATAAACCGACTATAAATACCCTTAACTGGGGAACTCAAAATACTAAATCATCTATCTGCGAGGAGAAGCCTGCCGTACAGCATGTTTTTATGTTACGCGACATCGAACCGGCTACGAAATATTGGTACCAGATTAACGACGGTGCAATTTATAATTTTAAAACCCCGGATACGCATAATACCGGTATTCACTTTGCGGTAGGGGGTGATGCTCACTTTGGTGCCTCAGACAACCGTATTGACCTGACCCTAAAAATGCTGCAGCAAGTAGCGAATCCATCAAAGCGAATCCATCAAATGGTCCCAACTATTTTTCTCGCTCGGGGACCTGGTTAATTATGGTTTTGAGGATAATCAGTGGCTAAAGGCTCTTCAAGCTCTTTCACCAATTATATCGATGGTTCCTGTAGAATTCGTACCCGGAAATCATGATACCCTTTTTACAGGTTTGGCACTGTAGACCGTCAGCGATAATGGGACACAAAAGGGGGCATTGTGGGGTTATTGTCTTATTGCCTTCATGTCATGGTATACTCAACGTAGTTTGATGGCTATGACGGAGTAGGGCAGCTATGAACAGCCAAACCCATCGGTTCAACGTAGGGAGTTTTCATTGCATAGCCGTCAGCGACGGCACCCACATATACGCGCCTCCCACTTTCCCGCCACCTCCTGTATTCCTTTTCGCCAACGCGCCAAGAGAACCCTTGGAGCAGATACTTCGCGAACATAATTTACAGCCAGAACAGTGGGCAGAGTGGGTAAGTCCGTACATCTGTCTAGTAATCGACACAGGTAAGCATCGAGTGCTGGTAGATACGGGAGCCGATGGTCTAGGCCCCAACACCGGAAGACTCCTCCAGAACCTGAAATCGGAAGAGATTGAGCCTGACGACATTGACACCGTAATTCTCACGCACGGACATCCCGATCACATCGGAGGGAACACTGATAGTGAAGGTAAGCTGGTTTTCCCCAAGGCTCAGTATGTCATGTGGAAGGATGAGTGGGATTTTTGGAACTCAGAAGAGGCGACACTGAAACTCGAGGAGCACGTCAGAGAAGTCCTCTTGGGATACGCACACAAGAACCTCCCGCCGATTCAACGCCAGCTTGGCCTCGTTGACCGTGAAATCGAGATCATGCCCGGCATACAGGCCATTGCCGCGCCAGGGCACACACCGGGGCACATGGCGCTTGCCATTTCCTCTGAAGGCGAGCAATTACTGTGTGTGTCCGATGCGGTGCTCCATCCTATCCACCTAGAGTGGCCAGAGTGGTATGCGGCGGTCGATTTGAATCCGGGCCAAGTCGAGGCTACGAGGCGCAGGATTCTGACCAAGGCCGCAACCGAGAAGGCTCTACTGCTTGCATTTCACTTCCCATTCCCAGGTCTGGGACGTGTTGTACAAGGGAGGGGAGCATGGCAGTGGCAGCCTATCGAGACGACACAATAGTCCAGATTGTGCAAGCTCAGGTCACTACTTGCTTGTTTCGTGCAATTTCGGAGCTATTGCTCTCACCGGAAATAGGTCCCGGCGGCTACGGTAAAACCTACTATGTTAAGTGAGAGCAGTACATTGATTAAGCAGTGGCGGAGGGAGTACAATCAGGCACGGGCGCACAACTCTTGGTTACCGGCCACCTGCTCCAGAGGCGATTATGCTGGAAACACTAACTTAAAAGGTGGAGCAATTACTTGGGGCAGGTCAGAGTTGCGAAGCGTCCAATCCTTTCTCAAAGGAGGTATTGATTATGATAAAAACAGTGATTCTACATCATCTTCCAGACATGAACGATCTGCCAGCAGCGGAGCGGTGGTTCTATCGGTACCATATTCCAGAGGTATTGCGTGGTGCACCGTCGACAACCCGCTACGTAAGCTACCGGGCTGTATCTCCACCACCCGGAGCTGAAAGCTTGGGGTATTATAACTATAAGGTCCATGAGAATTGGAGCCTCGTAGAGGGGCGAGATGGCTCAAGGGGCTTCCTGTCTATGACACCGGAGGTAGTGCCGTTGGATGTCATTATGGTAAATGTTCCAGACAGGCCCACCGAGGATTTCATGGGCAAGGAACTCACTTTGGATGAGAAGACCATCCTGCGCTGGCTAATTATCTTTAAATACCCGGAGGGTGTCCCCGTAGAAGAAGGGGAGGATTGGTACCTTAACGTCCACGCCAAGGAAGTAATGCGGCAATCTGGAATTATCCGATTTTTTAGCTACCGTATTCTTCCTTCTAATTTAAATATTCCAACAAGTTCAAATACTCCAACAAGCGTCCGGTCGTTTCTACACCCTAAATCCAGATGTACCTCAAATTGGCACAGGGTGTCCGAGCAATGGTACGAGAATAATAACGGCTGGGTTAAGTCAATTATTGATTCGCCTCCGAAATACACCAGGCCACCATGGGCAAAATATGATAAATACCCTTTCCTTGAGCCCTTTGTAGACTTTGCGAGTACCTTTATACTGGAACGGCCAACCGATGACTGGCTGAGAAACGTGCCCCCCTTTTATATTTAGTTAATGAGGATGGTAGAGGTTTTGTGTTTTGAAGGGGGGGTGATCAAAAATGTTATAAACATAAAGACGGAATGCCTTATAACATTACCAATGAAGGGAGAAAAGCCATGGCAAAGGGAAAAGGTTATGCAAAAAATGTGGAACTTATCGGGTATCAAGACTTGGATGGCAAACCCGGATTTCAGATGGCTATGCAGGAAGTCAAGGGGAAGTATTATCTCTACATGGCTCACTTTAAGCATTCAGGCTGGACTATCGTAGATGTTACCGAGCCTTCGCGCCCCAGGTACGTGAAATTTGTTCCCGGGCCGGATAAGGCAGGCCAGGGGACACCTAAAATACAGGTCGCCGATGGCATAATGGTCACCGCCTTGGGAGGGTCACTGCCCATGCTTCATGGGACTAAATTTGGTGACCCGTATGATGATGGCATTTACATCTGGGACGTCAAAGACCCGGGAAATCCCAAATGGCTATCGCACTGGAAGACCGGGGCGGTGGGAGGAATGGGCGTCCACCGTTTTTACTACGCGGGAGGTCGGTACGTTCACCTTTCGGCATCATGTCCGGGATTTTCCGGACTTATCTACCGTATTATTGACATCAAAGACCCCACCAAACCCGTAGAGGCGGGCAGGTGGTGGCTGCCGGAGCAGTGGGAGGCAGGTATTGTTAAACCTAAAGGAACAGAGACAGATGAGGCTAGGATGGACAGACCATCGCTCCACGGGCCGCCCTATATTAAGGGAAACCTTGCCTATTGCAGCTACGGCGGTGCCGGCATGGTGATTCTCGATATCTCGGACATTACTCTGCCCAGGTTAGTTGGCCAGCTGAAACATCACCCTCCGTTTGGCGGGGGACGTGGGGGAGCCAGGTGTCATACGGTCTTGCCTCTTTCCAAACGCTCTCTGGCAATAATGACCAGTGAAGGGGAAAGGTTTGCATACTTTAATAAGGAAATATTAAAAGGTAAAGCACAGCCACTTAACTTTATCGGCATGGTAGATGTTGCTGACCCGGCGAACCCCACGCTTATCGCCACATTCCCCTATCCGGAGATACCGCCAGGCTTTCCCCACAAGAATTTCAACGAGATTGAAGGGGTAGGAGCTGCCGGCCCGTTTGGGCCGCATAACCTGCATGAGCCGCATGATCACCCTGCCCTTGAAGACAGGAATGACAGGATTTATTGTTGCTATTTCCATGCCGGCTTAAGGATTTACGACATAAGCGACCCGTACGTGCCTAGGGAGATTGCCTATTACATACCGCCTGACCCGAAGAAATGGGCCTTCAACAACCCGGCTGGCAATCTTTTCCCCGGTCCGATGATAGCTACGACGGAGGATGTCATCGTAGACAAAAGAGGATACATCTTTATCGATGCATCCCATGATGGGCTGTATGTCCTGCGCTGTACCGTATGAGAGGGTTGGAGAAAGTGAATCGGCCGCAGTACTTTCTTCAGTGCCTCCTTGGTAGCATAATGGTGGGCACTGGGCTCAGTGATGTCTTAAGACCCCAGTGCCGGATTGAGCACATCAGGAGCGACTTCCTCGACGAATGCCTTCTACTCCTCTAGCGAGGATGAAGTATCATGCCGCAGATATGGTGTGTACTTGCAATTGTAGGGCGGCTCACCGCCAAGCTACGATTAATCGCCTTAATGCTCCCCCCGCTTGCCAGCGTTCCAGAACTTCTCTCACGGCGCTCACTGTGATTTTCCTCATCGCCATTCGCCCAGACCACTTTTAGATAAGCTGTAGTCGCCACAGGCAACAGGGTAAAGATTACCATAATGGAAAGGTCGCTGGGATTAACCCTGGGGGAAGTGATACCATTAAGGTTATAAATTAGAGTGATATTCCGGTTGCACGTTTGCTTGTTTTATGCAGCCACAGAGGTTAAAAAGGAGGGTCGAGATGAAATCTCGACCCTCTGGTTACTTGGTTGATTACTAGAACTGGAATAGTGTGGGCTGCTCCGCTTCTCTCCTAGTTGCCTCTTCCATTAACTTACAATTAGTTTTGGGAAGTGGCGACCCTGGGGGGATTTGAACCCCCGATCTCCACCGTGACAGGGTGGCATGTTAGTCCGCTACACCACGGGGCCTAGCCAAAGTCTATCAGGGACATTTTGCTGTGTCAAGCTGGCTAATCAAGGGTATTGTTTGTCTTCTCTATCCTAATCCTAATCCTATGTTATAATACCTTATCTTAGTTTTTTAAAGGAGACAATGGTTTCTCAAGAAGATAAGCAGCTTCATAACTACGAACTGGTGGTAATTATTAGCCCGGAGGCTGAGGAAGAGGCTATTGAGAGTGTAATAGAGCGCGTGAGTCG